>Ga0213860_10000192_pt1 | contig 24309 bp, 37 predicted proteins | sample PICome_3_FD_160118 | JGI IMG/M metagenome (GOLD analysis project Ga0213860, IMG submission 160118) | Coastal seawater microbial communities near Pivers Island, North Carolina, United States - PICO550 | ecosystem: Environmental > Aquatic > Marine > Coastal | place: USA: North Carolina...
CAGAATAAAAGGCACCAACAATTACTGGTTGTTGACCATCATCCCCATCTAAAAAGAATCCAAATACAGTGCTTCCTGGTTGTACAGATCCAAGAGCAGAATAGTTTCCCTCACCAGTACCAAGACTGGGTGGAACTAAAACGTGAGCCCAAGGAAGATCTTCATCACGAACTCTATTATCAGCAGGATGATAACCAAGAATTCTAACCTTACAACGGAGTCCACCTCTTGCCTCTTCAATCTCATTTACATTTGAGACATTTGGAGCAATCTGTCCAATAAACCATTTAAAACCATCTCTTCCTGCAAAATTAGGATTAATTAATGTATTTTCTAACATCATTTTTGCTGTACTCCATAAGAATCTCTAATGAGTTTTAGTCCTGTATATCCTTTATTGTCATTAGCAGGAAAGGAATGTGCAAGTTCTTTTATTAAATAAAGACCAGACTTTTTCTCATCTCTTTCTTTTTCTTGTTTTGTAATCTTTCCTATATTTAACTCTATAACATCTCCAACTGTAAGATTTAAATTAAGTGGTACTGTAAAATTTATAGTTTGACTGAAAGCAAGATTATATCTTGCTACTGATTGTGATTGATATTTTTCTTTCAAATCTCTCAAATCTCCTGATGGTGATAATTTATCCAAGGAGTAATTATCAATTAATTTTACCATAAGTCTTGAAGGAGAATTTTCAAGTCCATTTGGTATTTTCGGTTTTTCATTACTCTTTGATGAGTGTTTCATAATATCATAACTTTCAGTAAGTTTATAGTTATAAAAAGATGGAATACGAGTATTAACATCGTAGAAGTAATTCACACTTGAATACATTCCAATTCTTAAATTTTCAAAAATATTTACATTCTTTTCAAATTTAGGGATCGTTAAGATCTTAAAATTTTGATCTTCAGAAGCAGGTGCATTAACATTCTCAGTATAAAAATATCTTTCATAATTTTTTGCATTTCCAGAACTTTCTTGCAATCCAGTTATTAAAGAATCTACACTTCTAAAATTGTATCCATTTTTGTTTTCATAAAATAAAAATCCTGCAGTTCCTGCAGTAGGTGAAGATTTTCCAACCTTAGGTATTGCCTTAGGACATAACCAAGTCAAAACATTAAATGGTTTTTTAGAATTTCCGTAAAATGAGTAACTATTGAATGTTGGTTCTATATCTTTATTTTTAGTAGTTTTAAGAACATCATCTAATATCTTTCTTACAGAGTCACTGATATTTTCTACTGAACCTTCTCTTTTTGGATAACGATTAAAAACTCTTGAAGTTTCATTTGTATACAATTCAGATGGAGCTAGTTCTACTAATAAAGTTTCTCTCGTAGATTGTGATGTAGATCCATAAACTTTGTAAATATAATATGTATTTTTTGTTTCATTAATAGTAATTGATTTTTGAGTTGCTTCTTGATCAATTTTCAATCTAACTCTTTCTCCTCCTCTAACTGGAAGAGAAGACAAAAGTCCATCAGTATTTACAAGAACCATAGAAATGAAAACTGATGGTGAGAATAAATCTTCGTAATATTTTATTTCCGATATACAACTAGTAGCATCAATAGAGCGAGATTGATCTAAAGACTCAATTATAAATTCCTGAATTTTGTAATTAAAATATGATGCCATTATACTAGTGTGTTGAGAAGAACTCTCTTATAGTAACTATTTAACACTTCTTCTTCAGTTAAACCTCCTATCAATAAAGGTTGAGAAGAATTTTGAATAATTGTTTTTGGTTGCTGACTTGGTATTGGTATTGAAACTGGTATTACCTGATTTTGCATTGTACTTGGAGAGTATGATGGGTATTGTTCAATATTTCTCCCTCTAGGTAAAGTTGAAACACTTCTTTGTTTATTTTTATTCATTCTCATATATTTTTCTTTTGATTCATTAAATTCTTCTTCAGTAAGAACTACTTTATCATCTTGAGATTCTTTATAATATCTGTTATCTGATCCTTTGTAGAATTTTTTCCCATCAATTTTAAATTCATTAATAGAACTTTCTTCAGGTTTTTCTTCAGGTTTTTCTTTTTTCTCCGATATTTTTTTTGCTCTTTCTTTTGATAGTGGAGTTGTAATTTTATTTTTACCAGTTCCAAATTGTTTAGGATCTACATTTGTACCATTTTCTATAACCTCAAAGTGTAGGTGAGTATTTTGACCGACTGGATATAATGTTCCAAGTTGCTGTCCACCATAAACAATATCACCAACATTAACTGAAGGAGTTATATGGTAATACATTGTCTGCAATCCTTCACCGTGACTTAATATAACATATCCGTTATATCCGTTAGTTTCTGATACTATGACCTTTCCAGTTTTAAATGCAACAACTGGAGCAGATAAATCTCCCGTAAATTTAACCATATCCAATCCTTTATGAGATCTTGTTCCTCTAGATGCTCCAAACTGTTGATTAGATTGCTGTCCCTCCTGACCACCAGGAAGTGGGAAAAATGTCTCTCCACTGATAGGACCTCTGTATGCTTCTGTTGAATTTAATCTTCTTACATTTGGATAGTTTATACCTTTCTCAGGATCAGGACTAATTTTATATGAAAACTGTTTTGAAAATTCTTCAAATTTTTCAATTGCTTTCGAATAACTTTCCAAAGTTTTTCCAAAAGTAAGTTTATTTTTATCTAACTTTAAACTTTCAACAATAGATTTCTGTTTTTCTGTTTGCTCCTTAAGTCTATCTTCAGGAGTTTTATTTTCTTCTTCTAATTTTTTATTTTTTTCTTCTTCTCTTTCACTAAATCCAAACAAATCTCTAGACAAATTTACAAGATCTAATGCAAAAGATCCTATTGAAAGTAATCCAGCAACTGGTAATCCTATTCCTGTTGCTGCGCTAGCTGCAGCTGCAGCATCTAAACTTGCAGATACTCCAGCAATAGCTGATCCAGTAACATCTCCAGACTGGGCTCTAAGTGTAGCATCAGCAGCACCAACAACTGCACCCAAACCGGGAACGATTGCTGCTCCAAATTTTCCAAAAGACTTTGCTACTCTACTACCTCTACCTATATTCTTTACAGGACTTTTATTTTTCGACCTTCTTAACTCATCTTGTCCAAATCTATTCTTAAAATTTTTATCTCCAAATCTTCTTCTATATCTTTCTCTAGATCTAGGAGAAACTCTTCTACCAGTTACATCAAATCCTCTTGGTATTTTTCTATTTCTATTAAGTAAAGAACCTGCTGCACCACCGATTAAAGGTGCCCCAAACATAAGTCCGGCGATTAATGCTGGAGGAATCGCTCCACTTAAATCTCCAGAAGAAGCTCTAGTTGCTGCCTTAAATGCTGCTAGAGCTCCTATTGCTTTAAGTGGATCATCTGATGATCCAGGACTAAAAAAGTTTCCAGCAAATTTTTTAATTTGAGGAAGTTTTACTTTTCTTTTCGATTTCCTTTTTGTCGCCCTTTCATCTTCCTTTTCAATTTGATCTAATCTTTTTTTATATCTATCTAAAATTGAAAGTTGTGTTCTCTTTTGATAAATTCCTTTCTCAAAAGTTTTTCTTAATTTTATAGAACTTTTTTTTGCCTTATTGGAAAAATCTAAAATAGAACTAATCTTTGTTACTTTTGCAGTAACCTTTGGAGTAACTTTTTTAGTTTTATTTGGTTTTAAAATAGTATCTTTCATATATTACACAATTTGATATATTAACTTAGAATATAAAGAATAATAATTATCAGAATATGTTGTAGAAACATTGTTAACAACTAAATTTCCTGCATCAGTTGTTGATGCCGGAAGTTTTTCAGATTTTTGTTGAATTGGAACTGGAAGAACTGTTAGGGAAGAAGATAAAGGAGAAGTTTCAACACTTGGAAATTCTCTTCTAGTTTGACTAATTGTATCATTAGTCATATTTCTAGAGTAAGATCTTCCACCCTTAAGATATTCTCTAGCTTTAATTTGAACCGCTTCCTCTTGCGATTGATCTGCTCCTGGTAATGATGGCCAAACGTCCTTCAATAATCTATCTGCACTGTCATAATCTCCCTCTAAAATTGCATCATATGCTGCTCTCTTATTTTTATATATCCAAGCCATAACTGATTTTGAAGCAGTAGCAAAATTTGAAGAACGAGGAGAAAGTCCTCCAGAATCTCTAATTGCTTCTTCAGTAAAGGGATCCATAGATTGAAAAAATCCTTCTGCTCCAGACCCTTGTTGATTAGGAATATTTCTTATACGAGTTTCTAAGTAAGAAAGTCGAGTTAAATATCCTGCCATATTCGGATTCATATCAGAATTAAGTAATTCTTCAGGAATTTGCGCTCCTCCACCAGGATTTAATCCTCCAGAACTTGATTGTGCTGAACCTGAAGATTTATTATTTTTGTCTTCATTTTTTTTCTTTTCATCTTTCATAGATTTCATCAAGAAATCTAAAGATTCTTCAAATTTATTATTTAAACTTTTAAATTTTTTCAAATCACTTTCAGGAATTTGATTTAAATCTTCTGGAGATATTGATTCTTTTTGTTCTTTATTAATTTCGTCTAGTTTTTTTTGTATACTTGAATCGTCATCTTTATTAATTTTATTAATAAATGCCCCACCTAAAGCAAGTGATCCAGCACCCAAAGCAAGAAGTTTACTAAATTTACCAACTCTAGGTAAACCTCTTCCAGGAACTCCCCCTCTAGGAGATCCTCTTCTAGGTAAACCTCTTCCAGGAACGCCCCTTCCAGGTCTAAATATTCCACCAATAACTTTAGCTGCAATAATTCCACCAATAGCCTGTGCTATTGCTGGTAAGTATGTTGCACCAATTCCAAGAAGAGGTCCAAGTGCATCAATTGGATTCCCATTAACAAGAGCTTCAACCATTTTAAATAATGATAAAGCTCGAATAGCACCACCAGTACCACTAAAGAAACTACCAGTATATTTTTTAACAATACCTTTTAGATCTTTTTTATTATCCCCAAGTTCTCTTTTACCAATCTTCTTACTGCGCTCTGCAACTCTCTTACGAAAATCTTTGGTTTCTTCTTTATTTTTTTCTTTGGTTCTCTTATAATCCTCTACAATAATTTCTCTAATTTTATCTAAGTTATCATTAATCTGAACTAAATCCAGAGTTAACTTTCCGAAAACAGATACAACTCTTTTTGGAGCATCAATACTATCCTCTACATTTGATTCTTCTGCATTTGATTCTTCTGCAGGTTTTGATATTTTATCTAGAATTGTACTGGGTATAGGTTTCTTAGGAATTATTCCACTTAATTTTGTAGACTTTATTGCTACTCTTTTTCCTGGACGAAAATTAGTTGCACCAGATATAAATTTTGTTGCTTTTTTTTGCTTCTCTGATGATTGATTTTCTTCTTCTTTTAAATTTTTTCTTTTTAATGAAGCTTTTTGCTCTTCTTCTGCTCTTCTTACAATTATTTTTGTAAGGTCATAAAATCTAACAATATAATCGCAAGCTTCTTCAAAGTTTTTTGAACCTTCTGAATCTCCGAAGAATGGTCCACTATTAATAAAATCTTTGTAGTTACTAAGTTTTCCTCCAAAAAATCTTAAATTTCCAATTGCATTTGTATATTCTAGCTTTGTTGGTTTAATATAACCAACTTGCATTATTAGGTCAAGATCTTGACCTAAAAATTCTCTCCAATTTTCTTCTGCTACAGCTCTGTTTGGACTATATTTTTGTCTTTCTTTCTCCGTAGGATAAGCAGACCAAGAGAATCCAGGAGGAATAATCTTCTGAATTTCCTCCTGGATTCTCTGTTTCTTAAAATTAATAAGATCTTTAGTATCCATTGATTAAAGACTCTGCTTCCTTGATGATTTTTCTTCTTCTTCCTTAATGTGATTTTCAAGTAAAGTTAAATATATATCCCTCTCCCAAGGAATCATATTTTCAATCTCAGTTAATGAATATTTATGATACTGCATCAAGGCAAAATTAATTCTATAAAATGATTCTAAGTCTTCATGACTTAGCATCAACCGAAAAAACTGGATAACCCTTCTAAAACAATATCAGATTCTACACCAGTCTTTGGATTTTTTACAACTAAAGTATGTGATAATTTTGGCATAGTATCAAAGAAGTTTTCAATACCTTTAAATTGATTAGAATCAAAAGTTTGAAGCCATTCAACTAATTCTTTTTTTGTCAAGTCAGAAGCAGACCAACACTCATCTTTAGTATATACCATATCAACACAAGATGAAACAATTTCAAAGGATCTATCAATAGTTTCTTCACTGCTATCTGGTTTTGAGAAGTCAAAATTATTATCAACGAATTCTTGAAGTGATGGATACTTCATTTTAATTTTTACATTATCATCAATTTCAATCTCAGTGTTATGATTTTCAGGAATTTCAACTTGAATTTCATCGATGTTTACAGTAACATCTACTTTTGTTACATCATCATCTGGACAAGTTATGATAAGTTCAACAGACTCACCTACAGATTTTGCACGAATATTTAAAAACAAATATTCAATATCAAAACTTGGAAGAGTCTCTACTTTGACTCCACGGCTAAGAATACAATCTTTTAAAATATTTTTAACTGAGTTTGTGATCTGAACTGGATCACCACTTTCCATTGCAAGAATTAATACTTTTTCTTCTTTAACTAAGAAAGGACGATACTTAATGGTTTTTTTATTTGAAGGCAAAGTCAACTCATAAGTTGGAGTGACAATTTTTGGTAAGGGCATTTAAAATATTAAAGTCAGATAAGATTATTTATTAGGAATTTTGTTTGTTTACTGTTGGGTTATAAGTATAAAAATCATAATTAAATGTAATAGTTGTTCTCAAAATATCTGTCTGAGAATATGAAACTGGTAAAGAAATTATATTTACAGGAAATGCATTTTTCAAATTGTAAGTGATTTTATTTCCAACTCTTATAATTCCTCCTTTTTTAAGACGTTCTGACTTTTCCCTAAAATCTCTTTCAAACTTTGTAATTACCAAATCTTTTTTCCAACTTTGTAAAGGATCATTGGGAATAATGGGATATTTAAATTTACCAAAACTGTTATTAAATCTTTCAGTTTTGAATATAGATTCAACCCAATTTTCAAAGTAAGTAATCAATTTATAATCTATATTTACATAAAAACTTACATCAATTGGTGGATAAGTTCTTCTTATTGGATAATTTTCTGTAATACCTTGCCTATCACCGAAAACTTGTCCCACTTCAAAAGAAGTTCCTGGAAGCACTGCTTCATAAGCAAATATATTAACTTCATCATTAGTAATACCACCAAATTCTGATGCAGGAATAAAAACACTAAAGTAATTAGTTAGTGATGGATTAAATTGTTTTGTAAGTTCTTCAGTATCAAGGTATAAACGATTTAATTGTCTTTCTGGTTTTTCTGCCATCTAAATAAATACTGGGTGCTATATTATATGTATGAGTTATAAAGGAAAGTTCAAACCTACATTCTCTGAGAAGTATATTGGTAATCATAAAAATATAATATACAGATCTCTTTGGGAATTAAAGTTTATGAATTATTGTGATAAGAATGAAAATATAATGAAATGGTCATCTGAAGAGATATGGATTCCATATATATCACCACTAGATAATAGATGTCATAAGTACTTTCCAGATTTTTATATAAAGTACAAAGATGCTAATGGAAAGTTAAAAGAAAGTCTTATTGAAGTAAAACCAAAAAGACAAGTGAATGGTCCAAAAATTAGATCAAAAGTTAATCAAAAACAACTTTATGAAATAAAAGAATATGCTAAGAATCAAGCAAAGTGGAAGGCAGCAAAAGAATTTTGTGAAGATAGAAGATGGGAATTTCAAATTATCACAGAAGATAACCTAGGAGTCTAATGGCTTATCAGACAATTTTTGAAGAACTAAAAACTAAAACAAGAGGGCAATCAAAGTCTAAAGATTGGTATCGTTCTAATATATTCTTTGCACGTTCAATGAAATATGAAAAAAATCCAAACTCAATGATCACTGATGAAATAAATGATGATGCTGATGAGATGGGTGGTAGAGATAAAAATATTGTCCGTCCTTTTCCAAAATTATATAGTTTGATGTTATGGGAATATAAGGCAAAGTATAGAAGAGAGTTGCCTTATTATGATAAGTATCCTCTTGCTTTTATTTTAGACTTCCAACCAAATTCTTTTTTCGCGGTAAATCTTCATTATTACTCACCAGAAGAAAGAGTTGCAATCGCTAGAAGTTTAGCAGAAAATCAAATTCCAAGATTTAATAGAGGAGCACATAAATACTTATTATCAGAAGTCCGTAGTCCTTATTTAGATTTTGATACTAGAGAATGGGATACTATATGCTTATTGCCTATAGAAGAGTTTGTCAGGGACCTCAACGGAGTAGAAATTCCAATTCCATCAAGTAACGTTTGGAGATAAAAATGGCAATACCAAATGGTTGGGCATTAGATACTGCTAGAAACATTAGTGAGGGAGAAAGTTACTTATATGAAGATAAGATAGAAGGTGTTCTTACATCTGATGGTGCTAATATTGTAGATTCAAATATAGTTATTACAGTTAGTCAAAAAAATGGCACTATCACTTTTTTTGAAAAAGACAGATTTGGAAGAAGAGAATCATATCTATTAATTAATGCAAGTGGTAATAGAGCATCAACTGGAAGATTTAAATCTTTAACAGATTTACCATTTCAAAAAAAGAAGCAAGACCAATTGGAAAAATTAGCTATCAAAGCTGCAAAAAAAATAATTGCTGAGAATCCAAATAAAACTGAAAGAGATAATGTACTTAGTCAAAAACTTTATGCAGAACCTCAACCAGATACAAAACCAGAAAGAAATCCTGGGGAAAGTGAAGATGGTGATGATGGTGGTGGTAACAACAATGTTTCTGCAGGAGTATTTGGTATTACATCAGAAAAATTTCAAGAAGATAAACCCTTTCAACAAAAATTTCTAAGATATCCAGTAGATATAAATTCAAATCAGGATAGAATTCTTATAACGCAAAAAAGATATGAAGCACCAGATGTACTTAATGGTGATGGAAACATAGATACATCTAAAATAATAAGCGGAGCATTTTCTGAAGAAAGATTTAAAAATAAAGATAAGGTATTAGGATCAGTTACTCTTCCTATGCCAAATGATATATCAGAAACAAATGTGACTGCTTGGGGAGAGGACAGTCTTTCCTCTCTAGCAGCACTAATTGGGGGTAATGCTTTAGGAACAGTTGGTGCATTTGCAGGTGGAAAAATTCCAGAAAGTATAGACCAGATTAAAGAAGGACTTAAAGGAATTTTTAAAAACAATACAGCAGCAAATCAGACTGTTGAGCAACTTTTAACTTTAAATGCCGCTTCAGCTATAACTAAAAAATTAGGAATAAATCTTAATGCAGAAGCATTTAGATCTAGAATAACTGGTACTGCAATTAATCCAAACCTTGAATTACTTTTTCAAGGACCAAAACTAAGAAGTTTTGCATTTCAGTTTAAAATGATTCCAAGAAGTGAAAAAGAAGCAAAAAATATTAGATATATTCTTAAGTTTTTTAAGAAAGGAATGGCAGCAAAAAGAAACTTTAATGATCCAGAAGCAGCATATTTTCTAGGTGCTCCGAATGTTTTTGATATTCAATTTAAATCAAATGACAGTGGAAGAGAAATAGATAGTATAGGAAAAATTAAAACTTGTGCTCTTCAACAATGTGTAGTTAACTATACTCCAGATGGATTCTATGCAGCATTTGAAGATGATAAAGTTGGAAGTCAACCAATTGCAGTAGTAATGCAACTTGCATTTACGGAATTAACTCCACTATATAATGATAATTATAATGAAAATAATACTAATAGTGTCGGATTTGATATTGATAAATTAAGAGATGGTCCATCAGGAACACAAATCTAAAATAGTAAATGACTTATTTCAGAAAAGTATCAGAATTACTTTACCAATCCCAACAACCAAATAGAAACTCTTCTCACGATTTTGTAAGAGTTAAGAATCTTTTTCGTAGAGCAAAAATTCGTGATGATTTCTTTCAAAATTTAGTTGTATTTGAAAAATATAAAGTTATTGGTAACGAACGTCCAGAGCAAGTCGCAGAGAAGATCTATGGAAGTTCATCATTTGATTGGATAGTTTTAACTTCAAACAATATTATCAATGTAAGAACTGAATGGCCACTTGCAGAAAATGAATTAGAAAGATTTATTTTTAGAAAGTATTCACAAGATGAACTTTCACAAGTTCGTCATTACAAAACTTTAGCATACATTGACAACTCTGGAAAACTAATTGTACCTTCTGGAAAAATTGTTGATCAAGACTTTTCGGTTTCTTACTTTGATGAAGATTTAAATCAAACTCTAACCATTAGTCCAATTAAAGCAGTTACAAACTATGAGTATGAAGTTGAAAGAAATGACTCAAAGAGAAATATATTTCTTTTAAGAAGAAGGTATCTACAAACTGCAATTGATGACTTTGAAGAAATTATGTCTTATGGATTCTCTTCACAGTTTGTAGATGATAAAACTAAAAAGGGAGATAATTTAAGAATTATCTCCCCAAGGTAATTATTCTTCAGCGAGTCGAGCAAAGTAACTCAGAGCATCATCATCTTCTTCAACTTTACTTGGAGAAAGTGAACTCAGTTCATCACGAAGATTTTCAGGAACAGGAGGAGCAGATCCACTGTCTTCATCTTCAAAAGACTCATCAACTTTTTGCTGAACCTTTGCTTTTCCAAGAACAGTATTCAAACGATTTTTAAGTTGATCATATGACTTGAACTTCTCAGGATTTACAAAGTCTGCAAGAGAATAAGACTTCTTCCAGATTGCTTCCATCTCATCATCATCGTCAGAAAGTGGTCCAGGAGAATCGAACTCAGACTTATCGTAGTTCCAATATCCATCCTTCTTAGTGATCTTGACTTTGAAGTTTGCACCATTCCAGAAGTCAAATGGATCAATAGGCTTCTCGTCTTCAAACTCAGGTTGCATTGCTGCTGTTACCTTATCAAAGATTTTCTTACCGAACTTGAAGAGGAATACTTTACCTTCGTTTTCTGGGTGTGCTTTATCTTGAACAACATAAATGTTGCTGTAGTATGAGAGCTTACGCTTACGATCCCTTACAATATCTTGATTTGCTTTACTTCCTGTATTCCAAAGCTCTCGGTTTGCTTCACATACAGGACAGTTTTGATTGACTGTAGTCAGACAGTTGTCAATGAACCATCCTCCGGTGCTTTGGAAGGCGTGGGTATAAACCTTCGCCCAAGGCAGATCCTCTCCTTCAGGGGCGGGAAGGAAGCGAATTACAGCGAATCCATTACCTGCTTTATCTACCTCAGGCTTCCAGATTCGATCATCGGTGTTGTTTCCAGCGGAACTCATCTTCTCTACTTCTTTTACAAGTTTAGCAGTGAGACTGCCAAGAGAAGATTGCTTTTTAAGATTTGAAAATGACATTAGGATTTTTTGGATTAATTGGATTGAACTATGTTAGTATAACACTAAGTTTCCTTAGTGTCAAGGCTTATACTTTTTTGCATATGTTCGATTGTTCGTTTCATAGATTTGAAGATCAGATTCATATCTGCATTTTCAAATCCTAGTATATTAACTGCTTCTTCGATCTTATTTTTCATCTCAATCGCTTCCGGATCATCAGATAAACTTAACCTTGCATATAATACGCTCTGTTTTTCTAAAAGATTTGAAAGGCATTCAACGTGATTAAACTTTTCAGATCTACTCATCTTAGGGAAATTCTGAATATTTCTGTATATGTCAGATTGCATCGAAAATATACTTTCCATCTCTTCTCTTATAATATCAGAATCAAAAAAAGACATTCTATTTTTCTCCTATAATTGTTTTTAAATATTTCTTGTATTGTTTTATATCAATATTTAGAAAAGGAGAATATTTTCTTATCTTTAAACTAACAGATTCCCATACTGGATCTTTAAGTCTTCTATCAAATACATCAGAGTATAGAAATATTTTGTTATAGATTACCATAGTTTCTATTGTAATCTGACTACTTAAAAATTTTTTTAAGATTATTGGATGAGTTTTAGATGTATCAAATATTTCATCCAAATCATAATCTAGAAATATAGTTTGAGATTGTTCTTTAAAAAGATAAGATAAACTCTGTTGCCTCTTCATCCAGTTCTGATACTTTTGTTCTCCATCACGAAAAATTTCTCCTATCCAAAGTCGATCTGGAGTATCAGATTCAACAAAATTTGCAACATAATAGTTTTTAATTTCATCGTCTGTTTTTTGACGACTCATTCTCTCAAACCAATACTTATCCTTTCTTGTATTAAAAGAATTTATTGATGCTCTTGACTTACCAGCGTATTTAAAATAATCATAATTTGGTTTACTAAAGTGGTTTTTTATGGCAAGATATTGTTTATAAACATCAAAAGGTGTCATATAAAAAGTTTTGCTCTAGAAGTTCTTTTTAGGAAATTTAATTCAATTGCATCACGCTTTAGTTTTTCTTTCAGAGGTTTGCTGACAAGTTTTGATACTGAATCAACTTCAATACCATTTTCTTCGCAATAAAAAACAATGGCATCAATATAATTCATTTCTGGATTATTTTTTACCAGTTGCTCAATAATTTGAGAAAACTTTGAGGCACTTAGAAATTTACTATCTAGAACCTTTTCTACATTACTTTCCATATTCTTTTAATTTAAAATTAACAAACTCTTGAATATACTGATACAATAATTTGATGTATCTTTTTTTGTCATACTCTTCATAAATTTCACACTCTCCATTTTCACAAGTCATTATGATGACAAACTTCTTTACTATTATACCAGTAAGTTCGTATAACATGCAAGCATAAGCAGCACACTGTACAAAGTAATGATCAATCCATTCCCTTGGTTTTGGTTTTTTTGAAGTCTTGAAGTCAATGATAGCAAGTTCACCATTATACTCTGCGATACAATCTACAGTTCCTGCAATTCCCAATTCAAGACTATACATTGATTCTTCTAAAGCGTGAATGTTATCAATGTTGTCTAGATCAGACTTTGCAATTCTAAAAAGATGAGTTGATATTGGTTGAACTTCAGGAAGTTCTGAAGTATTTTGTAAATAATTTTCAACTAATGTATGAAGATCTGTTCCTCTACTAGTTGCAGCTTTTGTAATTTTATTTGCTTCATCTTCACCAATTTTCTTTCTCCAATCAATAAATATTTGGCGATTGATATGACTCGTAATAGAAGTAATGGAGACCAATTTTTTAAGTTGATCTCCATCAGAAACTTTATAATATCTTACTCCATCAATTGTTTCCCTTTCAAGTTTAGGGAGTTTCAAATCAATATGATTAAACATTAAAAACCAGCAGCAATTTTATTTACTAGATAGGACTTAACTAATCCAGAACGAACAATATCATCAGTAGTGAACTGAACAGTTTCAAATTCTGGCATTCTTTCAATAATTTTCATAAAATTGATAATACCATCTCTTTCATTATTTCTTGTTAAATCTGATTGAGTTGCATCACCACAGAAAATAATTTTACTGTCCTCTCCAACACGAGTAATTATACTATCTAATTCATGAAAATTCAAGTTTTGAGTTTCATCAACAATTATAATACAATTATCAAGAGTTGTTCCACGAATAAATGAAGTGCTCCAGAATTTGATACTTTCTTGTTGCTTTAAATTTCCATAAAGCATTTCAAATTCAGCATCACTTGTCATCTCGAACATATACTTTACCATATTCTTATAAGGAATCTGATAAAGACTTGACTTATCCTCGTGATCTCCTGGAAGAAATCCAATCTCCCTAGTAGCAACTAGAGATCTTACAATGACTACTCTATCGTATGGTGTAATTTCATTGAGAACATCTTTAAGTGCAAGATACAATGAACAAAAAGTTTTTCCAGTTCCAGCACATCCATAAACAAATAAATGCTTTTTCTCGTTATAGAGATCAAAAAGCTTCTTTTGATTTTCTGTTACTGGTTTGACATCTACTAATCTATCTGAATTAAGTGGTTTTTTTCTTTTCATTTGTTTTGCGGTCATCCCAACTCCGATTGGTTGATCCTGATTTCTTCTTTTCCTTGCCATTAGATTTTACTTACTCTTGAACCGGGTGCTTTTGATGCCTTGTGTAGAACGTCGTTCCAACCAGGATACTTACTAATTAATTTGTTTTTCCATTCACCAACTTCTCCAGGAGAAGGGCAGGTAGATGGATCAGACCAATCGCGTTTCCAATCAGGATTTTCATCTTTCCAATGATCCCATTCGTGAACACTTAACGTAACTTCCTTTTGCTCACCAGTTTTTTTATTAATAATAGGATAGGTTGCCATTTTAAAATATAAAAAAATTATTTAGACCATTCTAAGGCAGAAGAAATTGATGGAAATTTATCAATGAAGATTTCTTTACATTGATTGGCAATATCCATATGCTCTTTTTGTGTTCCGTGAGCACTCCTTAATTCAATATAATGAATCCAAGATCTTACACTTCCTGACATATAGAGACGAGTATTAGTTGCTTGGGGAAGAACAAATCTAGCACATTCTTTTGCAATTCCTGCTTCAAGCATTTCTTTATAAATTTGCATTGACTCAGAAAAATGTTTTTGAATTTTTATCTCAAATGATTGTTTCAAAAATGGATCCACATCATCAATACTGTTTTGACGATTTTTACTATCTTGACGACGAAGATCTGGAATTTGAAGATCTAATTGAAGTTCACTACTGTCAGCATACCTTTGAGAGAACTGTTGATATGTAAAACTTCTATGTCTCAAAATTTGAGTTGCAATAGCTAGAGATGTATTAATCTCTAGAGTCATAAAAGCGTGTTCAAAGATACTCCAGTGTTGATTTTTTATACAATACTTAATTAAATTTTGGAACTTTTCATTATCTTGATTTTTAGGATTGCTTACTCTTGCACAGTAAGCAATTTGCTTTTCTGCATCAGGAGTAGAACTAATAAAATTAACCTTTTGATTCATCTTTGTATCCAAATCCTTTTTTCTTTTTAATAAGTTTCTTTTTGGCAAGAGATTCCTTTGCTCTTTCTAATGCTATTTTCATATAAGAAAGTTCACTCTCCGAATATAAATTAGGTTTTTTCATTGCCTTTTTTATAAGTCGAATACTATCTTTAAATCTCATTATTCATCATCTTCAAAAACTTCGTCATAATCATCAATTTCACCAATACGTGAATCTATTTTTTTATAACTATAAGATTCAACATCAGAATTTATTTCAGATTTCAATGAATCTAAAAGTAATTCAAGATTTTTTACAATGAGTTTAAGATTATCTCTGTTCATAAATTTATTCTCAACTCTACAAGTATAGTGCTAAGTATATTCGATGTCAAATTATTCCCAAATAATTTCTGGGAAAGCTTCTTTGACCACTGGTTTTGTAATTTTATATCTTTGATTTAATTGTTTATCTTTAATCAAACAAACAATTTCTGCTTCAGACTTATGAAGACTTTCTAAAAGTTGAATGAAAACATTTTCTCTTTTAACTTTTGAAAGATCTGATGATCCTTCTACAAAGTAATTAAATTTTCTCCACTCGTGCGTAAGTCTTGTGTGCTCAGTATCTTCGGGAGCATCGTTAGGTGTATAAGGAACTTCTCCTTCCGGAATTAATGACTTTACATTATCAGCGAAGTTCCAAATCAAAACTGCCCTAAGTCCAGGGCAGTCGTAATGACGAAGAATTTCAATTTTTTCAGATTTAGTTTTTGCGTTTGATACTCTTTGAATAATCTCAGATATCAATTGATTTGGGGGCAGTTTCATTTTAATAGACTCCATTTAATCTTCAGGTTCTTCTTCTTCCTCTAACATTGATTGATCAAATCTTACAGATATGATTTCATCCGGTATTATATTACCATTTATATCAAAAAATTCTGGGTGAAGATTTTGAGGTTGTTGTGACCAAGTATATTCTCGATAAACCCAACCAAGTAATGTTCCAACTACTAATGACATAATTGCGAACAATGCGCTGAATACAAGAGTAATTGCCAACATTTTAACTCTCCTGTTTTTACTTTTGTTTCCTTAAGTCAAAGGAAAAACTAAAGGAGATGAATAGTTCTCTTTTAAAGAGACCAACCATCTTGTCAAAACTAAGTGAAAAAGTTTTTTTATCAGGTTTCTTTCTCCTTAATATTAACTCAAAACCTCGGTTTATACCAAGGTTGTCAGAATTATTTAGGTCACTCATTAAATTATATTATTTTCTTTTAGATGTTTGATCGTATCGGAACACCCTCCAAGTTTTTTATTATCACATACTACTTGAGGAAAAGTAGATCCCTCACCAAATTCACTATAAAACTCTTCTTTTGTAAAATCTGTTTCCAAAGTATATTCTTTAATTGAATAACCTTTAGATCCGCTGAGATAATCCAGAATTTGAATGACCTTTGTACAATATGGACATCCTCTTTTTGAATAAACTGTAAAATTCATTTTAATCTCCTAAGTATTTAAGTATCAAAGAAAAACATTTGCCACAATCTAGAATTCTCCATCACTGTTCCAAAATATTCAGAAGCAGAGTGGATACAACTTGCATCAAAAATAACTAATCTATTGTAAACATTACCAAGAACATCTACAGGCTCAAATGGTGTGCCATCTAAATGAGGATCACCGGGGACATTTGCCCAAGATGCATCCCATCCTTGGTCATTATAAGATCTTGCTCTTGTTTTCTTATGAGCATATAAGGTAGTTCCACACTGATATGGAGCACTTGGAGTTAAGTATAGCATACCTCCCCATTTTTGACTGTCGCAATGATAAACCAAGGGTTCCCCAGAATGGCAATTTTGAAATCTACCATTCATTCCGTGACTTTCCCACTCAGTAATTTTCATTCCAATAATTTCTTCAAACTTTTCCTTAAGACCAGGGAATAGAAATTGCTGTTCTGTTCTTCTTCCAATAAATCCTCTACCAAAACCACCTTCAACATAATATTGTTTTAGTGCAAACTCTCTAACTTTATCTGGATATTCATAAAAGTTGTCAACAATCCAACCTGTGGAAGATGATTTTTTATTAACTTTAAATTCAGTATCATTCTCTTCTTTTGATTGAAACAAAAACTCTTTAATAATTGAGTTTTCAACACACTCTTTAGGTAAAAGATTTTTATTGTATCTTTTCAAATAAAAATTTACATTACCAGAAGGAGGAATATCACCTTCTTCAAATTCTTCAGAATAAAAATTTCCAAAGTTATCGTAACTTCTAAATTTTAACCATTCAAATTTATCATTAGAGTGTTCAAATTCTTTACATTTTTTAATTTTATCATTTTTATTTCCCATCCAAGAAAAATGCCACCCCATTTCTTCAATTACTTTTTTAGATTGATTTTCAACAATCTTCATTTCATATAATTCAGGGGAATTAATTTTACTTGATCTTATTTGCATTGGAGTTGCTTTTTTAAAAATTTTCTTTTTACAAGCAAACAATGCCCAATCCCAAGGTTGTGGTGAATTATCATTTTTATTATATACTCTTAAGTCAGCACTTGCTTCAAGATATACTAGTGGAATTTTTATGTAAGAGTTCTCATTATCATTAAGTATATTTACTATATCATTAATATATAATGGATTTACTATTTCATCAATATCACCGTGAAAGAAAATAGTATCATCATCATAATTATCTATTACATATAAAAGAGAATCTTTACCAATTCTAGATCTAGCTCTGCATAATTTTGATTCTAAATTATCATTTTCTTTGTTATCATTTATACAGTGAAGTCTATCAATTTCTTGAATATCTATAGAATCACTTTCAGGAATATTTAATTCAATAATTCTAAATTTATCTTCTGGTAGTCCCCATTCCCTAATTTTTTCTTTACATTTAAATTGAACTGGTGATCCACTATGACTACAACTGGACTCGGAAACTACAAATTCATCAACATATTCTTTTAGAATTTCATATCTCAAAAGTAAATTTTCACTTCCACACTCACCGTAAAAAGTACAAAAATCAACAACTTTAGTCACTACTTTACCTCAAAAACATTATTTTTTTTATTTAGTTATTGTGGTTTAACTGCGTTCTCACAAAATCTACAAATATTAAAGCAAGAATTATTTTCTGGGATAATTTCATCATAAGACTGATCTAAAAGATTTCCCAAAATATGTTCTAATCCGTAATCCATACAGCATAAAGATACATCTCCGTTTGGTAGCATTACATTATGATACATTTTTTCTAAGCAACCACAAGTCATAGGAGACTCACCGTGATAAACAGACTTATATTCTTCCTTACGATTCAATAGCTCTGGCTTTAAAATACTTTCTCTTAAAAGATTTCCTGCTCTTGACCACATTTCTGGAACGTGGTTAGTTTGAAATATATGAGAAATAGATTCATCAACTTCTCCCATAGACATTGTATTAAAATTTTTAATATCTCCAGATACTTCTTTAAATTTTTCAATGACTTTTATATAGTTTTTAGTTATTGGATGCTTTGCCTTTTTATCTTTATCTGGTAAATGTAATGTAAATCCACCATTAGGTTGCCCATAATAAGGGATATCTTTAATTTTCTCAACATCCTCAACTGTCATACCAATTCCAGTAGTAAATACTGAAATTTGATAACCTTGTTCGTGAGCATAAAGAAGCATATCTGTAGTTTTTGGATTTAGCCAAGGTTCTGTAAATCCCGCAAAAGTAATCCTTATTTCTTTTGGTATTGTTGATAGTGCTTTTTTAAAATTTTCAATAGACAAAAATCTTTCTCCCTTATAAACATTTTGTAATGTTCTTTGGGGACAGTAAACACAATCAACAATACATCCGTTTCTTACATCAATAGATGTTGTAAACTCCATAGTTGGTGCTATGGAGTTTTTCCACTTTGGAAAAGGTGAATTTACATCAATAATTTTTTTAAATTCACTTTCATCCCAAGAAATTTTGTGTACTAACATAAAAGTCTTTTATAAAACACTATTTTTTAAATTAAATATTAATTGATTTTCAGTTATTGTTCTATGATAAAGATATTTTCCAATGTTATTTGAAAAATAATTATAAGAATAATTTTTTAGAGAGAATTTTTTAGATTCAAAATCAGAACCATTCTTAATATATATTCCTACAGTTCCCTCTTGATGTCCTGGATATCCAATATATGTGAAAGTGTTTTCCCTATAATTATCTACCAGTTCCATCCAAAACTCATAAACATTTCCATTTAAACTAAATGAACAATGATTTTCTGTAAGTGGGTAAATGTCGTGCATTACTATTATTCCACCATCATTTAAATGCTTATAAGAGTTACAAAAGTCTCTGTAAACAAAGTTTTTTTCGTGGCAAGCATCAATAAAAATTAAATCAAATTTAGTATTTGAATCTAAACTTTCAAAGTAATCGTCAGTGCTTACATTTATTACTCCTGGAAATTTTACATTTTCATCTAGATCAACTCCGATTTTATTTTCACATTCTATCAATTTCCAAGAATTGTTTCCACACCTAACACCTAATTCTAAGTAAGATTTATAATTCAACTCTTTTATAATATTATTAAATAAAAATCCTCTCCACCTTTCATCTCCATAATAATTAGATTCTACTTTAATTGGGGTTTCAGTCTCACAAATTTTATCCAATTCTTTACGGCATTGATCTAAAAAATCTTCTCCAACATTTACATAATTTACAAGACTTCTCAAGATTCTTCTAGATTCATCACAAACTCCACAGGTATATCCATTAATAGCTTTTTGTAAAAGTAATCCGTGATACCCTGGATATTCAACATCGAAAGAAAGACTATCATATTTTTTTCCTTTGCAGTTATCAACACCAATACAAGCAGTTAGATAAGCATCAGTCCAAGAACCATCTTTATTTTCTTTCTCATAAAATTTAGATAAGAAATAATAAGCTTCAGGTCTATTAGTTATAGTTGTAATAGCATTTTGATATAAACCCTTTACTGTAAAATTTCTCATCCCCTGGGACTCAAAACATTTTGCAGCAAGGATTAAACAAAGGTATTGAATCTCTTTATCATCAGTCCTTTCTGCTGCTCTTAAGTAATAAGATACTGCAGAAGCAGTTTGACCATTATTATGATAATACCTAGCTAGATTAAAGTTATTTTTATCTAATTCAGGATCTTTGATGTAAATTGAAAGTAGTTCTTTTATATTTTTCATATTAGTATTTTCCATTTAAAAAATCAATGATGGTCTGAGATGGACATTTAAGTAGATATGCAATATTATCCTGATAACCAAATGTGAAGATAAAATCACCATCAAGATATTGAAGTCCTATACAAAACTCTACGTGAGCATCCATAAAAGAAAATTCTTTAGAATAAGCAAAGATATTAAAATCTTTATCCCAAACTACAAACCTATGCAAATACTTACAATCTTTTCTTCCAATTTCACTTTTTAAAAATTCAACTTCGTGTGTTACAGCAATATAGTAATCTTGATACTTAATTACTTGAGAACCTCCACGAAGATCTCTTGGAAATTCTATGTATTTTGAAATTGATACTGTCTCACTTTTACCAGTTTCTGGATCTACCTTTACAACTTCAGTTGGACTTGTCCATTTTACATAATGATAAGGTTTATCAATAATTGGCATCCAATTCTTTTCACAGTATGAATCTGCATCATTTGGTGGTTCAATACGAACTCTGGAAACTTCCTTAACATTATCTTCAGTTACAACAATTTCACAGAGCTCCATCCTACCAGTTCCAACAGTATCAAGATCTCTTCTTACACCACTGGTATAAAGTTTATCCCCCCACCTGAATATTCTGGCATCTTCAAGACCAACAAAATCCCATAATTCTTTTTCAGGAAAATTTGATGTATCTATCTTATTATATCTTGTAATATTGAAATCAGAATCTAATTCACAATACCAATTCCAAGTCCTAAGATACATATCATTTTCAGGGTGAACATAAGTTAAAGGTCCCCACTGATGTTGATATAATTTATTTTCTGAGTGGTAAAAAGTATAATTTACGTGTCTTATGTTAACTAAAATTTTACCATCATCAATATAAACTGATGGATTCATCAACCCAGTTCCTTCTGTTAGTTCAGAAGGAATAATTAAAGGATGAATGCTACCACCATTATCTAATGCTATTTTTGCCAAATTCATTTAATTTTAAATCTCCAATATCAATTAATTAATATTTTCAAGAAGCATCATTTCTTCTTTTTTTATATCTATAAAGGTTTTTATTATTTCTAGTTTCTACCCACTCAATAATAACATCATATCTTTCTTGTGTAAAGAATTCTTGTTTAGAATACCACTCTTTCCAATCTTCATGACCCTTGGATCCATTACAATCTTTACAACAGCATACTAAATTTTCTAAAAGATCTAATCCACCTTTACATTGAGGAATTACGTGATCAATTGTAAGATGTTTTGTTTCTCCACAATAAGCACATTTTCTTCCCCACTTATCTTTTATAGACTGCCTCCACATTCTCTTTGCTTCTGAAGAAGAACTTGCATAAAGATTATACAAGTAGTCTTTGGAAGAATTGTAGAGTTGCATAAGTACTTGCGACTTACAAATATTTATTTTAGTAAACAGTTATCAATCCAAGGGGCACAGATTCTCATTGGACCTCCAAGCAATCCAGCATCTCCAGTTTTATTTTCTGGTTTTGCCTCTTCTTCAATATACTTTGGCAAATTCTCATAGTCAATATCTTCACCATACTCTTTTTTATAATTATCAATTGATCTATCAACTTCCAATTCAATTTTAGAATCTAAAATCTTTTCAGTTTGATTTTCTTCTATTATATACTCAAGATCAAAATGTTCAAGAATAGCAGTATAAATTTTTATTAAATTATTTTCATCAATTTTTAACCATCCAGAAATAATTGAAATTGAAAATATTAATGTTGAAGAAATTATAAGTGCTTTAATTTTTTTTCTGGTAAGTGCTGGAAAAAAAATAAATTTTCCATCCTTAATTTGAAATAATCTAAACATTATTTTCTTTGTAAAAATTTTCTAGTGCATCATCTAAAACTTTTTTATAATCAATATACTTTTCACCTCTAAGTTTTTTAGTATCAAAGGTTAAAGTTGGTGTTATCGAGTTATCTTCTTCAACAGTTATTTTTAAACCAAAAATATTTTTCTTTGGTTGTATATTTAAAGTATCTGAACTATCTAAAGATACTTCTACTTTATCGTTTTCTACTTTTAGATATCCAGCCTTTGCTAAAATATCAACAACATCTTCTTCAGAACCTGGAAAATCATCTATATCCATAAATTTATAGAATAAAATTCCTCATCTATTTATCATCTGAACCCAATTCATTTAAATCTTTTAATCTTTTTTCCCAAGTAACTCCACCATCCATTCCTTTCATTGGATTGATACACTGCTCATCACCAAGTTTATTGCATACAAGACCTGCAAGGTCTAACTCATTTCCCTTATTTCCAGTTCCTGACCAATAGTGTTCACCATTAATCCATATCGCATTACACTTAGGACACTCTTTTCTACTAAGAGAAAGATCTGAAAATTCTTTACTTTCTGTCATTGTTCAACTCCTTTTGAATTTTAAAAGTATATAATTTTGATAAATTAAGTTCTCTTCTCAACTTACGTTTAATAAAATACATCCTAACTCTTATTATTGAAAATCTCAAATGTAAATCCAAATAAGAGAAAAGGCGCATAGTGTTTTCATATCCACCATACGCAAACAAAAATAAAATTACAATAATTGTAAAATAAAAACCTAATAAAGTAATTTGCATTAAAATTTTCCTTTAAAAATAACCTTTAGGTATTAATGTATATAGATGATACAAGAGTTTTAAAATTATTTTTGTATATACTAAAACTTTTTTTTAAACAAACTCTCCCATATTGTAAATATACATTCTACCCATCATAATCCAATAAGTAGTAAACACATCTTCAAAATGTTCAGTAAAAAAATTAAATTTTTCATCAATAATTTTACGACCTAATACCTGGAAATGTGCTTTAGATGATGCAAAAAATTCTTCTAAAGCATCACTATCACCCTTCTTAAATCCACGTATATAAAGATCTCTTACCTCATTTAAAATTCCGTGACACTCTTTTGGAAATACAATCTCTGTACCATCAGAAAGATTTAATACTTTACTTTTAATAGTTCCCATTGAGATTTTCATACACTCACGACTTTTTTCAACCGAAAGAGCATTTTTATCACCATCTCTAAATGCATATTGAATACAACCGTTAGTACATTCAATTACACGAATCAGTGCAGTTGCTTCTAATACTTCTTTTGATTGTGTACTCCAAACATCTTTCCAATACTTATAATACTGTTGATTAACTCTCATATATTATTATCCCATACAATTTGGTGTGACATCTTATCTCTCAGTTTGTTGACTCTTTCTTCATCAAAATGAGAAAAGTTAGGATACTTTTCTACTTTTTTGTAGTAATGAAGTGCGTTGATAATTATTGTGTAATCTTCAATACTTAGATCAAACTTCATAATTTTCCGCCAACATATGCTGTTCCAACTACACGCACAGACCCCTCTGGCCATCCTTCTTGCTCGCATTTTAGATGCCATCGTGTCATTGATACTGCAGCTTCTTTAGTGCCTCCTGAGAGCATTCTACGACCTTCTTTAGTCATTGTAGAAAATATTCCAAATTTTGTTTCCCAAACATAGAATAAATCATCGATCAATTCAGATCCCTCAGGAATCACTACCTCTTTATTTTCCATAATAATTAGTCCTCTTTTTTTACAACAAATTCCCAAGCTTTCATAAATTTCTCATCCCAATTATTACAATAGGGAGTATAGAAAGCATTTAGTGCAGCAGTGGTGTCAATGATTTTTTGATGGTGATTGCCATCTACCGCTTCTTGTAATTTATTTAGAAGAAAATAAAATGTAGTAATCTGATTAAATGCATCTTCAAGATCACTCATTACTTTCCAAGTTTTGTCTGACATATCTTGTTGTTCTTCAGTCATCTTCACCAAGTTTCATACCCTTCATTTCAAACTCTTTATATTCACCATCTTTATCAACTTTACCTTCACATTTCATATAAAAGATAATTTTAGTACCACTCGCAAGTTGTTC
>Ga0213860_10000196_pt1 | contig 23979 bp, 19 predicted proteins | sample PICome_3_FD_160118 | JGI IMG/M metagenome (GOLD analysis project Ga0213860, IMG submission 160118) | Coastal seawater microbial communities near Pivers Island, North Carolina, United States - PICO550 | ecosystem: Environmental > Aquatic > Marine > Coastal | place: USA: North Carolina...
GTCACCGCGAATGCTCAGACTTCTGCTGCTGGTCTTGACAAGATCATTCTTGATGATCAACTCCGTGGTGCTGATGCTAATCCTTCTGGTGCCAACGCTTATCCTATTGTTTCGTTGACTTGGATCCTGGCATACCCTGAGTATGAGAAGAATGGTGAGGTGAAGGAGATGCTTCGCTGGATGCTGACACCTACTCAGCAACAGAAGGCAGACTCCCTTGGTTATGTTCCTCTTCCTGAGGCACTTCGTCAGAAAGCACTCGCTGCTACTGAGTCACTAAAGTGAAATTGAATAACTGATTTCATCGGCGGAGAAAAAATTTCTCCGCCATTTTTTATGCAAAAAAGTCGATCAGACTCCAGTCTGCTTCAGTCTGTTGCTGACATAATCAGATGACTTCTTGTAGAGTGATGCTTTCCTGAAGTCATCTACTAGTCTTCTTACATACTCTGGTTTAAGAATGTAGATCTCACGTTTCTTTTCATTCTCATAGGATTCATACTCGAAGATGGTAACAGGTCTTGCTAGTTCAGAACCAGTAGCAGTCTCAGTTATACCGTTGTTATTATATCTAAAACCATTCCTGGTAACTCTATACCATGTACCATTTTGACGTGTCCATCTAACACCATCAACAACAAAGTTATCAGCATCAATCTCAACGTAATCAATACTAGTTTCTACTGTATAGGTTTGTGAGAATTGATATTGAAGTTCTTGAACAGCATACTGGTCAAAAATTACTCCACTATTTTCTGGTTGAAATAGTCTGAACCTAGTTGTCTCTGTCTTTGCTGCTTCAGGAACTGGAATGATAAACTCATAAGGAACATTAGAATACTGACCAAACTGTACACCAGATGGTGTTTCTTTTGTGCTCGCTGAGAAGAGGAAGAAGTCTTGTAGATAATCTTTCTCTGCTTCTGTTTGACCAGGACCATTGTAAAAGAATCCATTACCAATGTCTTCGTTCCTGATCCACAACTCAACTGTTGTATTGGATAGACCTCTACCACGATCAACAAGATCTACAGCAGTTACTCTTCCTGTAGAATCTACAGTAACATTAACTGTAGCACTTGTTATGTTCTCCGCTTGACCTGTACCAGTATAGAGGGGGACATTTTCATACACACCTTCTGGTCTACCAGGACCACCGAAACCTAGATCAGCTTGTGGTGTACCATCAAAGTCAAAATACTGAACCATACCTAGAGGGATAATGACATCAATGTCTTCCCAAGGATCAGTGTCGTTGGTTCTGTATTGTAGTTTTAAGATTTCATCTGCTAGTTCTGCTTCTTCACCACCGTTGATATCATTACCAAACTTTCCTTTGAATACAAAGTTGTCTAGGTGTGTAGCATCTAGTTGATAGAACTCAGCAAATCTTTCTCCAGCACCCCTGAATCTTAGGTAACCGTTGGATCTAACACCATTTCTCAGTGGAGCATACAAAATAAATCCATCATCTTCACCTGTACCTGTACCATATGTCTCGAAGGTAGCATTCTGTGAGTTAACAACGAATGAGTTATCGAATCCAGTGGTAGAGAAGACGTAGTTATTCTCGTAGGTTATAAATTTTTGTGTAGAACTTAGGTCAGGAAATATGTCAGCAGTCTTGGTCTCTGTACCATTGAAGAATGCTTCATCAACCCACGTGCCAGGTGGCATCAGTACCTTACCAAATGCTGCTACCTGTTCCTTCTCACTCTTGATTTCGTAGTGGTGAATGCCATAGTAGGGGTCATCATACTGACTTTCGACATGCTTCCTTAGTTCTGCCTCAGACATAGGTAGATCAAAGGTAGTATTAATCATGTTGTTAGTCAATACAATGATCCAATCATATGTCGCCTTACCATAGACTGCTTCAGATATCTGGTCAAGTCTTTGACCATCTAGGAGAGCATACTTTTTAAAGTATACTGCCTGACTGAAAGCAGTTTCACTTATGTTGTAGCGTCTAAAGAAATTCTTTGCTACAACATAGTCCGACTCAGAAAAAGGATAACTGATCGGTTTGACATCATACTTGATGGATGGTAAGAAGTTAAAATACATTAGTAAGATGTTCCTTCGATGTTAATTTCGTTAGAGTAGACAAGTTTTGTCTCGGAGAACTGTAGTCCTAGTTCTACAGCAACTGGTCTGCCATCAGTAAATGTATTGTATGTTCCGTCTGGAGTATAGTTCACATCAACTTGAGTGATAGCACAAACTTTATACTGTGGTAGATGTGGATGAAGAGCATTGCCCTTCATGAACTGAACAGTACACAACCCAGGAACACCAATGTAATTATTGTTTGATGCTTCTGGTGCTCCTTCGCCAGGAGTAACAGCATCTAAGATAGCACCACCAATACTACCAGTAGGACCCTGTGGATTGGGTCCAAATGATGGTAGAGATACTTTCTTAAAGGTGCCAATGATCTTAGCGATGTCTTTAGCTTCCGCTTCATTACGAGCAGACATCTTAAACTTCAAACCAAATGATCTCAACTTAAATCCCTGGAACATAAGTTCTGTGTTGGGATTTAAGACAACACCGAGAGCACCCTGGAGTACATCATCAGTTGTTACATTATCATTACCGAGAGCATTAATACCAGTAGCAATCCCCTGAGCAGCTGCTGAAGGTAGAGCAGTAGAAGCAGCTTTCAAACTGTTTACGAATGAGGTGATCGTTGCTCCACCATCACCTGCCGCGGCATTTCCAGCAGTTCTCAGTGCATTCATACCAATGTTACTGAAACCTTTACCCGTCCAGTCTGTTTGATATCCTGTTGAGATATCTTCAGGCATGTACATAACAATACGGGACGGAGATAGGTTAGGGTATCTCGTATACTGTTGACCGTTACTTTGATTATAAATTTTTAATGCTTCAGAACCATCTACATTAGTAGAACCACCACCATCACCCTGGAAAGGACCTTGGTACTTGTAGAAATCAAACTTAACGTAGTCTGTGTAGTCATCAAACAAAGTTCTAGGGTATGCAACCCGAGCAGATTTACTAGATGATGCTTGACTGTCTGTGTTAATAAAATTAAGTTGCTCTGCCATTACCTTACCATATCCTTACTTGATTTCTTAGCATACCCCTCGATGACTCGTTGTGCTTTTATATTATCGTAGAAAGAATCATTGGTTTCTTTCCACACATCCTCTTTGGGATAGGGGAAGACATGACCATTGACATCCTTAACAAAGTCCTCGGTTGGAAGCAGAATAGCTGTGTCCCATTCTGCTGAAGCGAGATCAAGATAGAATCCGTCTACATGAGAGTGCAAGTATTTATGGAAGCACTTCTTGGGAAACTCGATACGATTATACTTTAGTAGTTTGTTGACTGCCATGATCCTACGTTTGATAGGTAGGTAGTGTAGGTTGGCACCAAAGAACTCATTCTTATTTGATTTGATTACATACACAAGAGGGAACCTATCGTAGTAAGGTAACCATCTCATCTTAGCTTTGTACTCAAACATATACAGGTGACCAGCAACTACGTAACGACGGATCATGTTCTGGTCTTGTTCATTCTTAGCACCTGTACTATCTCTAAGTTCTGCTGAGATATAGCGTGTGTTATCTGTACCATATACTTTTGATTCAGACTTTACAGCAGCACGATACCACGACAGTGGTTTCTTTTCTCCTTCTGTTTTCTTAGTTATTTTTTCGAACAAAGTCTCGTAACCAGTGTCAGGATTTACTGAGTTACGTTGGATAGACTTGAATCCAGTTGCCATTTTAGACTCCTAGGTGATCTTCGGTGAGGATTAAAAATTTCATCTGCCTGTCCTCACAGAAGTCCTCTGCCGCTGACCACTTAGCGCGGTTCTTGGCGTAGGTTAGGACTTCCCTCTTCCAAGAGGCAGTCTTCTTTTTAGGTTTATCATTCGGTGGTTTGGTTTGCTTCTTAGGTTTAACCTCAATGAGATACTTACTATACATTCCACTCTTCGATACTACTTTCATATAGAAGTCAGGATAGTATCTGTGTACCCTTCCATCAGTAGGACAACGGTAAGGAATAATTACTTCCTCGCTACCCCACTCCACAATACTCTCATTATGATCACAGAAATACATAAACTTTCTCTCCCACAGTGAGCGATAGATTATCCTGGTTGGATTGCCCTTATATTTTTGTGGGTTAGTTGGTTTATAAACACCTGAATATGCCATGATAAATATAGTTGGACCAACTATCCATATTTAGCGTGTCTCAAGCAAAAGGATTGGCAAAGTTTGTAGATGTCATCGCCCAACAGGGCGGTATGTCCTACAGTAATAACTTTGATGTAGTGTTTAACTTCGGGGCAACCGCTCATGAAAAAATCAGAAGAAGATTTAAAGATATTGGGTTGGAGTTTGATCTAGGAACAAACTCTGCTGACACTGATGATAACTTGAATGGTAGTAAAGCTGCTGATGTATTGAAGATGTTTTGTGAAGAAGCACAACTTCCTAACGTACAGGCGGCAACGGGTAACCTAACTGGTGTTAGACTAGGTGAAGGTCAGATAAACTATGCCACGTCTAAACTATACACCGACTTCCAACTAGGGTGGATGTGTGATGCCAACATGACACCACTCAAGTTCCTCAACTCTTGGCAGAGTTTTATCTTCAATGAATATGAAGCTCAAGGTAAAGATGTTCTAGATCAAACAGGAAAGTATATCAGAAAAGGTGCTTCGCTGGACAAATTGAAGTCCGAGACAGGAACACTAGGATCTAGAGAGAAGTCTATCCGTCTTCACTATCCTGACGAGTATCAGTGTAACATCACTATCACTAAGACAGAGAAAGGAAGGAATGCTGCTAATAGCAGAGCATCTATGATGTATACTTTGATCGACTGCTTTCCTTATGCTATTGATGCTGTCCCTCTATCCTATGGAGCATCACAGGTAACCAAGGTCACTGCTAACTTCTACTACAGTAAGTATAGTATACTGTATAATGATATTACGGATTTCGGTGGTTGATTACATGAATTTGGAAAAAATTTCTCCGCCATTTTTTCACTGAAAAAGTCGATCTAAATAAATATACGATTTGAATTTATATTAATGCAATTACCCACTCTAGCGGTGCCAACTTATGAGTTGTCGCTACCCTCTACGGGAAAGAAAGTAAAATATAGACCATTCCTAGTGAAAGAAGAGAAGGTATTGCTTCTCGCTATGGAATCAGAAGACGAGAAGGAAGTAGAAAGAGCAGTCAAAGATACTCTCGCTGCTTGTATTCAAACACGTGGTGTCAAGGTAGATAACCTAGCATCATTTGACCTTGAGTATCTGTTCCTCAAGATTAGATCTGTCTCTGCTGGAGAAGACATTAAGATGAGAGTCACCTGTCAAGATGATGGCGAGACTCAGGTCACTGTTGCTATCGACATCGAACAGATTCAGGTCAGCAAACCAGAGGGTCATACTAAAAAGATCATGCTCAATGATGACACTGGTCTGGTGATGAAGTACCCTGGATTCAGACAGTTTGTAGACCTTACTCTCCTCAATAAAGATTTGGATAGTACGGAAAGTATCTTTGGTCTAGTCGCTGATTGTATTGATCAGGTATTCCAAGGTGAAGAGGTGTGGGACACCAGTGAGATGAAAAAGACTGAAGTTGTTTCCTTCCTAGAAGGTATGACACAGCAACAGTTTGAGATGGTACAGAGGTTCTTTGAGACCATGCCAACACTTAAGCATGAGTTTACAGCAACCAACCCCAACACAGGTGTTGAATCGACCTACACGTTGGAGGGTTTACAGTCTTTTTTCGGGTGAGCATGTTTTATAATACTCTAGAGAACTATTATAAAACAAACTTCTCCCTCATGCACCACCATAAATATTCATTGACAGAGATTGAAAATATGATGCCGTGGGAGAGGACAGTGTACATTTCCCTGCTGAATCAATACATCAAAGAACAAGAGGAAGCTAGGAAAGCAGCACAGAGATGAGTCTCCCCACTCCACCATCAGGAATACTAGATAAGGATCGTCCATGGTATCGTGGTAAGATTAGTGATGCTCAGTGGGATAGACTCAAAGCAAAACTAACTGGCGGCACAGACGCTGGTGGTACATCGTACTCTAAATTTATTGAGTGTTCTGCTGCTGAGGCAGACAAAATTATTTCTAATCTGAAGAAGGATCCCCGAGGATATCCTCAGATGTACATGCCTGGTGGTGGTGAAGCATACCAGATCATGATTGATTACTTTCAGTGGTTGAAAGATAGTTATCTAACTGATGAACCAAAGGAAGTAGAAGAGATTCCTGTTGAGATAGAGGTTGTAGAGGTAGAGCAGAAGACGGTTGGTGAACCAATCGTTGTTAAGATTGAGGCTCCCTTTGAATCTACACCAACACAACCACTATCAGCACCAAAAACATTAAGACTACCACGTAGAAGTGGTGTTGTCTTTCGTCAACCAGCACGTGAGAAGAAGTCTGCTGCCGAGAGAATGGCAGAGGCATTTGATGAAAGACTAGATGATCTAGTAGATTCTATTCAGAATCCACCTGAACCTGCTCAACCAAAGCAGAGGAAGCAGAAAGAAACTCTTGTTAAGATTAGAAAGAGTCTAAAACCTGCTAAGTTTACAGACAATAAAGGTTCAAAGGGACCAAACTTTTTCCAGAACAGTAGTCTATTTACCTTTAACAAGGTCAAGGATGCTCTCGGTCGTGCTGCTCAACTTAGACGAGAAGCAACTGAGCAAGGTATGCCTGCTCAGAAGAGTGGATTCTATGCTACAAGAGCACTAGGTCTTGAGTTTGGTGGTGATCGTATCGCTAGAACGAGAGGAATGTTCTCGTCTAGTCCTGATGCTACACTAGATCCATCACTCACAAAGCAACAGAGATATGCTGCTGGTATCTTTGGTGCCAGAACTATTCGCCCGCCGAAAGAGAGTGGCGTTGCTGTTGACATCGAGAGACAGGTAGACGAACTAGAGAAGAAATTTGATGCTGTAATCGACACGAAAAAGATTACACCAGAATCTGCTGAGTTACAGAAGACATTAGATCTACTCAGGGAGAAACTATCAGCAGGTAATAAACTACAGAGTGATATCAATGCTTCCAAGAAGAAGTTACTATCACTAGAAGCAAAGGAAGCGGATCGAGCACAAGCAAGAGCAGAAGAAGCAGAGACAGATCCGACTGAAGATCTATCTGACTTCGAGGACATGGATCCTGGTAAGAAGGAGAAGAAAGAAGAAGGTGGTGGTGGTCTTGACATTGGCGACATGTTCGACAAGTTCAGGAAGAGTAAGTGGTTGAAGAGACTGAAGAATCCCAAGAGACTTGCTAGGACATTGTTCCGTTATGGTAGAAGATTCTTGTGGAAACCAGTAAAAGCGGCAGCAACTAAAGTTGCTGGCATGGTTTCTGGTGCTGCTGCTACCACTGCTGCCATTGTTGGTGGCGTAGGTCTTGCTGCCTCTGGTCTGGGTGAAGGATTCTTTCAACGCACTAAGAAGGGTGGTGCTGGAGAAAAGACAAGAGATGCTCTAAAGAAAAAGGGAGAAGAGATTGGTGGTCCATTAGGTTCTCTTATTGGAGGAGTTGGAAACCTAGCAGGGATATCTAACGAGGCAACCAAAGTAACAGGTAACATCCTTGATGTTGTTGGTGCTCCATTTAGATATGCTATTGAAGGTATTCGTTATCCATTCTTGAATGAAGAGGATAGAGAAAAGCAAGCAGCAAACCTCGCTAAGTTTGATGCTAGGATTAGAGAGAACATTCGTGGTGGACTGAACCGTATTGATGTCATGAATGTTGTTCCTGATGAGAAGGGTGGGTTCGGTAACATCTATGGTAATGATGACGCCCAGAAAGAAATGATGGAGAAGATGTCCGAGGGTGGAACCATTCCTAAGTTCCAAGCAGTCGGTGGTGCTAGGTTGACAGGTGATCTACCTACTGCTGGTCCTAAGGTCATGGCAGGTGAAGCAGGTGACGAGATGGTCATCACACCACAGAACAATCCACTCCAGTCTCTTGCTCCAATGATCGTAGCAATGAGAGAGGTTACTAAGCGTGCTGGTACGTGGGCAGACCCTGTGGAAAACATGGTACGTCAGGTTACAGATCCTATCGCTAAGAAAATTGGTCTACCTACACTGCCAACCAACGTTGAGATCGGTCAGAACATTCCTTCTGGCAATCAAGGAGAACAGAAAAACACTAGGAAGAAAAAGAAAGGTGGACTGCTTGATAATTTGATGAACTTTATTACGGGAGCATCTCCAGCAGTAGCAGGTGGTATCCCATTCTCTGGTGATGTAAACATGGGAGGTGGTGCTGGTACTACTACTGCTGGTGCTGTCTACAACTACCTACTATCTAAGGGCATGAGTGAGAACCATGCTAAGGGTCTCGTCGCCAACATCAGTAGAGAATCTGGATTCAAACTCGGTGCTCATGGAGACAAAGGAATTGGTGGATCATTTGGATTGTTCCAATGGAACATGGCAGCAGGTCGTGGTGGTCCTATGATGGCAGCAGTACCTGACTGGAAAACAAACTGGAAGGGTCAGATTGACTATGCCCTACAAGAATTTACTGGACCAGATTATTTCAAGAAAAATTTTGCTACAGCAGGTGAAGCTGCTCACTGGTGGATGGCAAACTGGGAGATCCCTGCTGCTAGCATCCAAGCAAAGTATACTCCTGCCTACTATGAGGGTATGATTAATAAGATGGGACTCCATCGTGGTATGCCTGCCACTCCACCTCAGACAGCAGCTGCTAACCCACCAGCAGCACCAGCGACACCAGAGTCATCGTCTTCAGGCAACAGACAGATGGGGCGTAGTGCTGCCAAGAGAAGACAGGAAGCAGCAGAAACAGCAGCAGCACAGCAACCAGTAGCACCCATTGCTCCACAACCAGTCGCTCCTACTAGCACTGTACTGATGCCAGCATTGTTGCAACAACGACCACAACAACAAAGCGGCAATCAATCTCCTCTAGTCTTGCCACGAACATCAACAGGAGAACTTGATTGGATGGAGCTGGCAAGAAGACAACGCCTGGCGGGGTCCTAAATAAGTATGACACCACTGACTTCCTAGTATGGCACACGGGTTTGTATCATACTCAAAACCAAATTACGGACTTAATCTTGGGGCGATGGTCGCTGGCAAGATCAAGGACTCTTTTGGTATGGCAGCAGAGGAGAGGAGGTTACGTGACGAAGAGATAGCAAAGTTAGAAGGTAAAGAAGAACGAACTGCTGAAGAAGACAAGAGGCTAGAAGAATTATTAGAACAAAAGAAGTCAAGGACTACAGGTAGAAAGAGAGATAGGATAAAGAATAGTTTCTTTACCAAAGCAATGATGTCCCAGTTTGGTGGGGACAGAGCACGTAGATTACAGGGCACGTTGTCTGGTAGTCCAAAAGGATCACAGGATCCATCTCTCACAAAAGAGCAGAGATATAGTGCTCTATTAGATGAGAGTATGACTGCTCCTGGTGAAGAACCAGCAGCACCAGATGATATTGATCCCATGGATTATGGGGATGCTAATGCTCAAGCACCAGTTCCTCAACAGTCAGGATTAGAGAAAGCATTAAGCAGAGTATCAGAAGCACTAGCAATAATCTCGTCAAAAGTTTCTTCCTTAAAAGCAGAGGAAGCAAAGAGTAAAACCACTACTGAGTCTAGACTAGCAAAGTTTAATGGCGTCTTTGAATCAATCAAGAATTATTTTGATAGAGATAACGATCTAAAGAAGACAGAGAATACTATTGAGCAACAGAAGATAGAGAACTTCAAGGATGCTCAAGCAGATGCTAAGGTAGCAAGAGAGCAATCTTCTATTGGACAGACGGAAGACCTCAGTAAGTTTGAGGACATGGAAGAACGTCCCGAGGGTGGTAAAGGACTCTTGGGTGGACTCATGGATGGAGTCAAGGGTCTGTTCAAAAACTTCATGGGCAAGAAGGGTGGATCCAAAGGAGTGACAGGATACTCTAAACCCATCGGACCACAACCGATGAACTCCAAGACACCATGGGCAAAGACGGGTGTTGGTGATCGTGGTGGTATGTTTGGGCAGCAAGGATTTACTCCTCGCCTACCTTCAACCAAACTATCTGAAGGTGGCATCATCACTAAACCAACTACAGGTACACTAGAACCTGGAAGCAGTGTCATCCCACTGAATAGAAACAATGCTGTTGCTGATACATTCCAGAAGGCAAAGGAATCAGCAGGTGATGCTTCGATTGCCGACCCAATGGCACAAGTCATGCAACTACCATCACAAGTTGGTGGTGGTCTGCTAATTGGTTTGCTATCGAAAGCGATGAGTTCCTTGGGTGGCATCGCTAGTATGTTGAAACCTGTCATTCAACCTGTTCTCAACACACTGGTTCCAGCGTTCGGTCTACCTGCTACTGTTGCTGCTGCTATCTTTAGTGGTGGTCCAGCACAAGCAGCAACAGGTGATTTTGATATGGGATCTTACTTCGGTAAACAAGAATCGAAGGGTCCTGGTGCTGCTCCTAGTGGAGGTAGTGGTGCTCCTGTTGTCCCTACTGGTGCTGTATCTGCTGCTCCACAAGGTAATGAGACGGGTATCCTATCACTCAGTGGTGGCACACCAACAGCACTAGCACAAGGATCTACCATTGCTAACACTCAGTTACATCATGGTCACGAAGATAATCGTGGAGGACTGAAAGTTCGTGACTACTTTATTGGTGGCGCTGCTGGTCCTAGTGATGGTAGTGATGGACTCGGAGCAAGATTGTATACTCCACTTGGATTTGGTCCCGTCAAATATAAGAAACTAGACAATCATGGTATTACATTCCATGACCCACAGACTGATGAGAAAGTTGGCATGTACTACCACGTCAACAATCCTCAACACCAACTAGATGGTCAGATTGTACAACCAGGAACGATGGTAGGTACACAGGGTGGACTACCTGGAACTCCATCAGCAGACCCTGGAAGTAGTGCTGTTCACCTACATGTTGAGGGCACTGAGAGATTCCACAACGCTGTCATCTCTACCTATGCTAGTGGTCATGTGCTCAACGCTCCTGGAGTTACTCACACAGCAACACAACAGAACCCACAACCTGCTGGTGCTAGACCACAACTAGGTGCCGCTAACAATCCAGTTACTACTGCTGGAGCAACACCTCAGCACCAAGGACCAGTAATCGCTCCTCTTCCTGCCCTAGCACAACTACAACAGCAGCAAGAAGATGTTTCACTAGATACTAGTAGTCCGTTCTCTATCTACAACGGCACCCCTGGTTGGGGTTCAATGTATGGTCAGCTCGCTTACTAATCATGGCAAATAAGAATACAAAGTCTATTGAACTGAAGGAGTGCTTCCTTTTTGATGTCAATGGAAACAAATATAAATTTGATAAGGCAGCAGTTGGATTTGCTTACTACGAAAGCATCTTCAGTCCATTTGTTAGTGCCGTACTAAACATTGCTGACTCTGGTGGTAACTTTATTTCCAAAATTCCTATTCAGGGTGGAGAGAAAGTGACTCTAAAGATTGAAGACGTAGAGGAGATAGAGTATGAGTATGAAATGTATGTCTGGAAGATCTACAACAGATCATTCACCAAGAGTCTACAGAATTATAACCTAGCACTGGTGTCGAAAGAAGCACTGTACAATGAGGGTGTTAGACTAACCAAACGATTGAAAGGAACTCCCGATATGATTGTCGATAAGATTCTTACAGAGAATCTCAAGACAGAGAAAGAGATCTTCAAAGAGAGATCAAAGTATCAGGTACAGTTCTTCCCCAATGGTAAGAAGGCACATCATATTATCCAGTCTCTATCACAGAAGGCTGTGCCACAGTCATCCAAAGCAGCAGATGGTGACGCTGGTAAGACTACAGAAGGTGGACAATCAGAACTATCTGGCGACACCAATAAGGCATCAGGCACAGCAGGTTTCTTGTTCTTTGAGAACAGTGCTGGGTTTAACTTTAATTCTATTGACTTCTATTTCAGCACAGGTGAGGATGAGTTTGGTGGTGAGAGTGAAGTAGCTACTTATCGATCAAAACCCAACCAAGATAACCCTGATCGCTCAGTCATTGAGGACTACAGGTTTACTAATGAGATTGACATGCTAGATCAGATGAGGAGTGGTACGTATGCTAGTCACGTAGTTACATACAACTGGTCTACTGGTCACTACGAAGAGATTAGATATAACTTGAAAGAAAACTTTGATAGCATGGCACACCTAGGTAGTCAAGAAAAACTAGGAGCAACACAAGAGGAATTGTCTATCAATCCTACCAGAGTCATGACTGTGTTGCTAGACCATGAGACTTGGTACAATGAGGAGACACCTGGATCACCAGAAGAGAAAGACAATGGTGGTGAAGGTGGATCAAACTTCCCCGACTATCAAAAGTATTGGCTTGCTCAAAGTGTTGCTAGAAGATACTTCATGGAGAACCAGAAGTTGGAGATTACTATCCCTGGTAACATGGCACTCAAGGTAGGTGACAAACTTAATGTCTTGCTCCCTAACATGACAGCAGAAACTGCTAGAGAAGAGGAAGATCTAGACAAAGAAAACAGTGGTGTGTACTTGATCTCTGCTCTATCACATAACAATGTCTTCCTAAATAGTAGCACATGTACGACAAAGATCGAGTTGATCAGGGACATCTACGGTATGAAAGACTCCGCTAGCAACGTGAAGTGATATGGATCCAGCACTATCATCTCTATTTCCAATACATCAGGTCGGTGCCGATGGATTCTCTTGGTGGATCGGACAGATCGAAAGCAATAAGAACGAAGACCCAAAGAACTCTGGTAGATATCGTGTAAGAATTGTAGGTCAACACCTGAAGAGTGGCGATGCTACACCTACGAAAGAGTTGCCTTGGGCACAGGTAATGCTACCTGTTACCACACCATTCAGTGATGGTGGTAAGACTGGTGCTAGTGTGGGACTAAACCAAGGCAACTGGGTGGTTGGATTCTATGTAGATAATGACAAACAGAAACCAATCATCATGGGATCTATTGGTCACACTGCTGGTGCTACAAAACTAGAGAACGTAGAAACAGATCCCAACCCTGGTGGTACAGAGAAAGAGTTCACAACATACACAGACGCCTCTACCAATCCAAACATATCAAAACCTATGGGTTCTGATAAGAAAAGGAACGGTGATCAACCAGCAACTAGCACTACTGCTGAAAATGAAAACCTAACAAAGCCAGGTGATGCTGGTGAGATTGCTCCTGCTGTGCCAGGTCAGATGCCAACAGCATTTTATGGTTTGTTTGCTGAAGCATCAGTCACCAACCCAACAGGTAACAAGGTATGTGTAGAAATTGCTGACCCTACGTGTGGATCGGAGAGTGATCTAGCGGGTGGTCTCACTAAAATTGTTGGCGACATGTTGGCAGCAACTCAGCAGTCAGGAGGTAACCTTGGATCATTCTACGTTAGTCAGATCAACGGAGAACTTAATAGTTATATCGATGGTGGAATGGAATATGTTAATAAGGCAGTACGTCTTGTTAAAAGTTTCGTTGCTAGAACCAAGGGAGAGATTGTCAAACTAGTACGTGAGGGTGTAGATCAACTAGTAGAACTAGTTCTATACACAGATGCTGCTGCTACAGATGCTCTAGGTAATGTAAACACAGGACCAGTTGCTCCTGACCTAGGCATTGAACCATTCCAACCTATCACTAAGAAAGAGAGTAGACTAAAAGCAATCCTAGACACCATCAATGATGTCCTAGATGATCTTGGTTGTGAGATGGCAGACTTCACTGATAGAATTGCTAAGTGGTTGACTGATTTGCTCCTCGGTTATTTGATGGATGCTTTCTCTAATGCTGCTTGTCTAGTAGACAATCTAGTTGATGGTATCATCAATCAACTACTATCATTTATTGAAGAACTATTAGGTAAAGTTTTAGGTCCACTACAACAGATTCTATCTGCTCTAGCATCACCACTAAACATCATTGGCAATGCTATCAACGGCGTACTAAATCTACTTGGTATCTCTTGTGATGGTCCTGCTGCTCAGTGTCAGAAACTTAGAAAAGAATGTGTTGACTGTAACACTGGAGAAGAAGATGAAGATTGGTTGGATAAACTGATCGCCCAACTAGAAGATGGTCCTCTAGATGGATCAACATATGTTTGTGACGAGGCAAGAAATACTTCAGCACTAGATTCTCTACCAGACACCAATATAATCTTTGTTGGTGGTACATATCCTGATGGAGAAACAGATGAAAATGATGGCAGCACACCAACTGATGTGCTCATCACATATGAGATCGAAGACGTTGAAGTGATTGAAGGTGAGCAAGCTATCTTTACTATCACTAGAGGTGGCAACACTACAAAACCATCCAGTCTTACGATGACAATTCTTGGTGGCACTGCCGAGCAAGGTGAAGACTATAACAAGATCTTCAGTGGATCTTCTATTGGATTCCCTCCTGGAGAAACCACTAAGACTCTAGTGTTTGAAACATATATTGATGACGAGACTGAAGGAGAAGAGAACTTCTTCCTGAAGTTTGAACCTAACATGACACCCCAAGGTGTTTCTGCTACGTTCCCAGGTGGTAACGTCAAGAAGTGTACAATTCTAGACTTTGTTGATGGAAAGAGCAACAGTCCTAGTACACCTGGCGGTCCTGGAACAACACCAACACCATTTGTTCCACCAATAACCACAACTACAACACCAGTAACACCATCCACTCCACTAGGTCCTACTGCTCCTGTTGTGCCATCGTTTGTAGTAACAACAGACAAGTTCTTCTACAAAGAGGGTGAGACTATCATCTACACTATCACTACAGAAAATGTAGACAACCCTGGTCCTTACAACTTTACGCTAGATGGTGACATCGATGCTGATGATGTTGTTGGTGGGTTGACTGGTTCCTTTACTCTAGATGAGGAAGGAACGGCTACAGTCGAGATTGAGATTACTGAGAACAGTGACACAGATGACAATGCTTTAGAAAGTATTTCGTTCTTCATTACTGACACCCCAGCATATGCTGATGCTTTCATCCTAGGTGCCAACGATAGTCTAGGCAACGATCCTATCTGGTCTGTTACATCTGATGTAAACTATGTGAGAGAAGGAGAAACTGTCACCTTCACAGTCAATGCTCTCAATATTCCAGACGGAACCAACTTTACTTACAGACTTGATGGTCCTCTTACTAGATCAGACATTGTTGGTGGTAGACTAGTGTCTAGTGTTGACATTGATGCCAACCCACTACAGATTATTAATGGTCAGTGTATCATTCCTATTCAGATTGCTGAAGATGGATTGACGGAAGAGGAAGAACAGTTTGATTTTGTTCTCGTCTCTTATGTTGATGGTGATGGTGCCGACCAAGATATCGTAGATGTATCAACCACTGTTGTGATTGCCACTGAAGTCCTAATTGATCCTTCGCTGTTGCCTACGTACAGTGTTACTTCAGATAAGTTTAGTTATAAAGAAGGCGAGACCATCACCTATACTATCACCACAACTAACATTGCTAACGGTACACTGCTACAGTATACATTGTATGGTCCTGGCATTAGTAGGAGTGACTTCGATAGCAACAGTCTCTTCGGTACATTTACTATCATTGAAAACCAAGCAAAGGTCTACGTTGGTATTAGTGAGGACACACAATCTGAGAGCACAGAGACTCTCACCTTCCTCGTCAATGGTACAGGTGCCTTTGCCGATGTCATCATTATCGATAAAGATGTAGATGAAGATGATGATCCAGTTACACCAAAGAAACCATGCTTCGACAAACCTATCGCTGGCAAACCTATCACAGATAGTAACGGAGCTATCATTAGTATTCCTATCGTTGAGCAAGGTTGTCCATTTGTATTCCCACCCAAAGTTATCATCACTGGTCCTGGATACGGTGCCTCTGGTATCCCACTACTAGATGCTTCAGGCAAGGTGTCTGAGATTAGAGTGACTAGAACTGGTAGAGGATATAACCTCAATCAAAATCCAGAACTGAGATGTGTCATCGACTCTTATACTATCATCAGTCCTGGTGAAGGATATACTTCCACACCTGATGTTTATGTTGACGGTGTTGCTGGTAGAGCAACCGCTATCATTGATGAGAGAGGATATCTCGTCAGCGTACAACCAACAGACAGAACATCTACCTGGAATGAAATTCCTATCGTCAGAATCATTGGTGGTGGTGGATCAGGTGCTAGAGTTCTGCCATCCATTTCATGTCTAGATACTAAGACCTATGAAGATCAAGGTTATGCCAAGATCGGTACAGGCAAGTACATTGATTGTCCATAAGGAGTGTAGATAATGCCCGACTCAGTAAACCAAACACCGTCGAATAGTACACAGTCTAAAGTAGCAGGTGGTTTTACTCCTGATGTACAAACTCTTGGCAAGAATTACTATGCCGAGGGACCTGTTCCTGAATTCTCTCAGATGCTAGGTGGTTTTGTTATCACTGCTTACGAGTTTCCTGAAGATGGTAGCAAAGGTATCGCTCTGTACAATGGCAAGACAGCATTCCATATTGACAACAACAATAACATAACTATCTCTGCTGGTCCACCAGGACAGTCTGGTTGTGGTGGTAAGTTTGTATTGAATACTCAAGCACAGATCCAGAAAGCAAAGTCTGTTGCTATTGAAGTCACTGGTCGTGATGATGGTGGTGTTCAGTCTAAGGGCACCAATGCTGATGGCAACGTCGAGGAAGAGACCATGCCATCCTACTCACTAAAGGTTTATGGTCCTGTCAATATTGAAGCTATTGGTGGTGATGCTGCCGTCAAAGGTGACAACGTAACTGTCAATGCTAGTAGCACACTCAACCTCAAGTCAGGCAAGGACATTAACATCCAAGCAGGTGAGAATGGTGGCAAGATCAATATGTATGGTGGCACATTTGAACTGAACACAGGATTCTTTAACAAGAACCTAACTGGTGGTGAGTATAGCGAAGGACCAGGAGAATTCAAGGTCACCCAGAATAAGAAAGGTGCTAGCGTTACTATCGATACCCCAGGTGAAGTGAAGTATACCGTCAATGGCAACTATACTGTTGGTGTCAAGGGTGACTACACAATAGGAACCGAGGGACATTACAATATCAATGTAGACAAAGATGCTGCTTGGGCAATCAAAGGTAAGTTCTCACAGATTGTTGACGGCAAAGGTAAGATTGAAGTCAAAGGTCAGGAAGCGAAGGGTGGCACCTCATCACAGCAAGAAACATTTGTTATCAAGGCAGCAGCACCTAAGAAGAAGTCTCTTGCTGCTCTGCTATTTGATGCTGGTGGTAAGCAAGAGTTCCTAGCAGCACAAGATGGATTTAAATTTGAGATTGGCAAGCAACTTGCTTCACTAGAACTAACTGACAAGAATAAGTTCAGTGTTACTACTGGTAAGGCGTTGGGTGCTATTAACATCGACGAAAAGCAAGTCATCGTTGAGCACGGTAAAACTGCCAAGATGACAATCAAACCAGAGGAAGTGTCACTGGCACAGAATAAGACCACTCAACTGACTATGAAACCAGACGAGTCTAAACTTGAGAACAATGGTGCTTATGTGAGCGTCAAACCTGCTGAGGTAAAAGTATTTGCTCCAATGATTTACCTAAACTGAAATCCACTTTTCATATACCAGAATTTCGAAAAAAATTTCCCGCCATATTTTTGTGAAAAAAGTTGATTATGTATAAACTTGATGAAATAACAATTATTGACAATTTTCTAGATCCTGATACTTTCAAAAAAGTCGAATATTACATTTTGAGCGGAAATTTTAAATGGACATGTGGACCATCTTTGATGGATTACGAAAATGTCGAAATAACGATGGATCCGCTATTTGACCGTCAATTGGTAAATTTGATATATTCGAAACATATGAGAAATGGCAAATTAGCGGTAGAACAAGAAAATGACTATAAAATCATTATTCCATTTTTGAAAAAATTAAAAATTACTACAAAACAACTCACTAGGGTAAAAGTAAACGCCACTCTGTGTAAAGAGTCTGTTATGAGATCTGGGTGGCATGTAGACGTTCCCGAAGAAGAGTTACATTGTGGAATGACAGCAATTTACTATGTTAACACCAATAATGGCAAAACAGTATTTAAGGGTGGTGAAGAAATTGAGTCTATTGAGAATCGAATTGTAATTTTCCCAAATTGGTACAATCATACCCCTCAGTATCAAACTGATACTCCTATGAGAGCAGTGATCAATTTCAACTGGTTGACAAATCCTTAAAACCTTAGTACAATAACTCTGTCAGGGTTCAACGGATAAATACTATCGATTCGGCTTTATTATGAATTACAAACCTTATTCACAGGAATGGCACAGGTACAGATACCTCAAAGAAGCGGTTGATAAGTACCTTGACGACTATGTGGACCCTGGTATCATTGTGGATGATATCCGTGATGTACTCCACGCTCGTTCTGAAGCAGCGTTTCAAGAGTTCAATAGGATCAATCAACTAGAGCACTACCTAACGGAAGAATAATATGCTTTCTACCAAATACAGACTCCGACTGGAATTCATCTGTAAAAAGATCGCTAACAATGAAGAAGTTAAACTAGAGGACATGATTTGGGCAGAAAAACTTGCCAAAGCACATACAACCGCTAGGGATTGGTTAAACAAGGCACGTAGGCAATCCAATGGGATTGAGGAAGGTAGTATGGATGATTTTATGAATAAGATGGGATTAGGCGACCCCGACCCATCTAATCATAGAAAGGGGTTTTCTGGTGCTGATGAGATTGTAGACTGGTTCAAACAAGACAAACCTGATGATTGGCGACAACGAGATTGATGTATAATGTAAAATGTAGTAAGTGTGGTAAAAAAACACCTGCTAATAAGTGTCCTCAACTGTACACTACGCCCCTATGTAAACCATGCTGGTTAAATGATGGAAGAAAAAATCAAGATCACTCCTGAGACATACGAAGAGATGAACAAGGAATTTGAGGAAGAAGGTACTCCCTTCACAATCAAAGTACCTACCCAAGAAGAAATTGATAAATGGAGGCAACGTGATTGACGACGATTTTAGAAAATTTGCTGTTCAGACTCAACTAGATAATATCTGTAAGATCTTAGGTGGTGAAGCAAAACATTATTATGTTTCTGATAGAACTACCAAACACGAAAAAATTGTAATCGAGTATAACCACACGAACAAATGATTCAAGCATTAGTGTATAGCAACGGCAGTCAAGAATCAGAACGAGCAGTCATGGTTCTTGAAGCATGTGATCAAGATGTAAAACAATTCTTACTGGGTGTTGACTTTAGTGATAAACAGTTCAGAGATGAATTTGGATCAGAAGCAGAGTATCCTCAGGTTGCTATTGGTCTGGACCACAGAGGGACTTTAAAAGAAACACTCAAATACATGAGTGATAGAGGTCTCTTCCTGTAACATAAATAAATTTGTTACGAATTCAAGATGAAATACCAACTATCACAACAATACTGTTTTTATATGGGTATGGTAGTTAGGATGTATTTCATCCAAGGAATTCCGTATACATTTGATGAACTACCCGTGATTCTACAAGATCATCCAGAAGTTCAGGCAGAAGCACTTGCTGGTCGTGATTGGGATGATGAGGAAATGTATATGTGGTCGTCATATCTAATGGCGGAAGAATGCCACCCATTGATGTTTGAGCTCCAATTAGATAATCCTGCTTTATTACCACAAGATGATTGAAACTTTGAATTCTTGGTTAACTGGAAAATTTGAAAACAAAATTCAAGCATTTTCAAATCCATCAAAATATGCTATGATTACAGTCACTCATATTCCTATTTGGGATGGGTGGTTTTATGGCGAGCAAGGTTTTTCTTATAGAAAGAATGCTCCGTATCGTCAGTTTGTTCTTCATCCCGTAGAAGAAGCAGAATGCTTCAAAATCTACAATTACGAGATCAAGGACTCCAAACAGTTTATTGGGGGTCAAAACCTTGACAAGTTGACCAAGGACATGGTACAATTAAAAGATGGTTGTACAGTCAACCTCACATTCGATGGAACTGCCTTTAAAGGGGGGTTGACAGGATGTGATTGTTATGTAAACTGGAGTGGGAAAGACACTTATCTCCAAAACGAGATTGAGTTGACACCTACCCACTACTGTGTGAAAGACCTTGGATTCTGCCAGACTACCAAAAAACAAATTTGGGGATCAAAGTATGGTAGATTCGAGTTTAAAAAAATGCCACTTTAGCTCAGCTGGATAGAGCAGGGTTTTTGTAAAGCTCAGGTCATCCGTTCAAGTCGGATAAGTGGCTTTAGGGGAGTACAAAAGATCTCCATGTAGAAGGAGCGCCCCTTTATAAGTCGGTATGGCGGAATTGGTAGACGCGCTGGGTTTAGGTTCCAGTGTCTTTATGACGTGGAGGTTCAAGTCCTCTTACCGACATTTGGAGGAAATATGATTAACGTATATGATAATTGGATAGCACCAGAATTACGTAATATTATACGAGATACATTATACTCTAGTAATTTTCCTTGGTATCTTCCATCTACTAAATGGAGCACAGTACCACATGAAATTAGGGCAAAATTTGAGGATAACGATCAAGTAATTGATTCAGCACAAATGGTCCACCCTATGATTATACAGGGTTGGGAACAACATACAGGTGGTCATGAAGCACTGATGATGTTCCTCATTCGGTCATTTTTTGAGCAGATATCAGAAAATAAAAATCTGAATATCAATATTCATAGAATGAAAGCAAATTTGATGCACAAGCAAATTTGTGATAAACCGTTATTCTACAATCCACCTCATGTAGATCACTTGGGAGAAATTCCAGATGATCATTTTGCTGCTGTATGTCTATACTATGTCGATGATTCTGATGGAGACACATTTTTCTTCGATTCCGACTGGGATATCATACAGCGAGTAAGTCCTAAAGCAGGCAGAATGGTTCTGTTTGAAAATGAAGTTAATCATGCTTCATCACCACCCCAAGAATATGAGGGTAGAATCGTCTTAAACACAAACATATTCTTGCCAATCGAGGCACGATGCCTTGTATAAATACATTGAAGAAGAAGAACAACCCAGGGTTTAGCTAATTATGGCTCTAACAAGACTTGATAATCTGTACTCAAGTAAGACTGGTAAGTACCTATACGTATCGCCAGACGACTTTAATGCTACTGATGAACTAGACAATAGAGGTAATAGTCCTCTACGTCCGTTTAAGACTATCCAGAGAGCCTTTATTGAGGTTGCAAGATACTCTTTCCTACCTGCTGAAGGTGGAGAATCTGTACCCGACCGTTTTGACCAGTTCAGCATCATGCTGATGCCTGGTGATCACTATATTGATAACCGCCCTGGTCTTGTAGAGTTTAAATCTGGTGATGCCTCTCGTTATTTTGATGCCAAAAACCGTATTGTTGCTAACCGTCAAGAAATTATTGACAGGAGTTTTGCTCAGATCGTAGTCGATCATCCTGACTTCTATGTTCCTGGCGACCAGCAGACTGATGAAGGTTCTAGATATCAAGATGCTTATCGCTTCATCCAAAAGAACAAGCAGTATATTGTAGAATCTGCTGTTGCTCAAGTAACTATTGATTTCCCTGACTTCTACTTCCCCGACGAAGCACAGTCTGATTCTTCTAGTAGAAATGCTGATGCCTATCGTTTGATCCAACAGAACCGTCAAAACATTGTTGACGCTGCTTGGGCAAACATGCTCCTTGCCTATCCATCGGCAAACCCAACGATGGACAAGTGTAAGCGTGACATTGGTATTCTTATCGATTACGTTACTCTAGACATCTTCAACGAAGGTAATACATGGTCTAGAGAATTTGCTGGACAATATTTTGATGCTAACGGCAATCCTATTGCCGATGGTCTTGTAGGCGAAGAAACTGAGTCTGTTTATGCCTTCAATGCCGCTAGAGATTTCATGCTAGCAGCAATGACCAACCAAAGCAGTGTTACTGTTAATGGTCAAGTTGTTGATACATCTTCTTGGGTTAAGGATCTTGGTGTAACCGCTGACCCCGCTACTGGTGATAATACAGATCCTACATCTTGTGCCAACGTACAAACTAACCTCACCAACCTAGTTGGTATTGTTACCGATGTAATCACTGCTGGTAACCTAAACTCCCTACCTGCCCTTGCTACTCCTACTCTAAGAGAGGGTCAAGTAAAGTGTAACCGTGACACAGGATTCTTGATTGATGCTGTTTCTCTAGACGTTAACTTGGGTGGTGGTAACGTATACACCCGTAAGTTTATCCAAAACTACTTCAATGCTGGTGGTACTTCTTGGGTTGATGACGGTCTTCAAGGTGAAGAAGCACAATCTGAAGCAGTCTTCAATAAGGCACGTGACCTTATGCAGGCAGCAATCACTAACCAGAGTGGTTTCCCATACAAAGATTACACCATCACTGCTGATCCTAACCCAGGCGGTGCTTATGGTACTTCTGGTTCTAATACCGACAATACTGATCCTGCTGTCTGTTCTGATGTACAGAGCATGATTGCTTCTTTGGTTAACCTTGCCGTTACTTATTTCAATCAGGGAAGTCTCGATAACTTTGTAGTAGAAACTGTAAGCACCACTGAGGGTCCTGGTTCTATTAAGTGTAAGCGTGACCTAGGTCTTATTATTGATGCTGTTGCTGCTGACCTTGGTAATGGTGGTAACGGTAGTGTTATTGCCGCTTCTAAGACATACTTTGATAAGAATGGTCTTCCTATCGGTAACGGTGTTGTCGGTGAAGAGTCTCAGACAGTTACCGCTCTCAACGCTGCTGCTGAATGGACTAAGAAAGCAGTTACCAACCAATTGTATGATAAGGATCTAACAATCCTTCCTGGTCCTGCTTCTTACTCTGGTTATGAGACAAATGATCCTATTGTTCCAAACCTACCCTCAGGTAACGCTGCTACTTGTGTAGACGTTCAGGCAACTATCGATACTCTATATGGTATCATCACTACTGTTATTAGTGATGGCGACCTTGATAGTCTAAACAGTGTTCAGGTTACTGGTGACATTCCTGTATTCAACTACAACAGAGCACTACAGGAATGGCAAGACAATAGCATTGTAGACCTTTCTAATCCCGATAATGTTCTCTACAAATTCAATGCTGCTTCTGGTGGTGCTATTGTCCCTAGAGGTTGTTCCCTTATTGGTTATGACCTTCGTCGTACCGTCGTTCGTCCTCTATATGTTCCTGACCCCGCTGATCCCTCTACCGAAAGAACCTCCATCTTCAACCTGACTGGTGGTTGCTATATTTGGCAGTTCACGATTAAGGACGGCGATCTATCCTCCAATTCTCCACTTTATGACTCTGCCGCTAAGGTAGGTAAGGTTTACTTCCAGAAGGGCAATAACACTCAACTTGCCATTCCTGAGTATTCCCACCATAAGATCTGTATCATGACTTATGCTGATACAGATGATCTACAACTGTATTACGATAAAGTCGGTACGGCATTTGCTCTATTCCAACCAACAATTGATGACGGTGACTTTACCGCTCTACCTCAGGAAAACAGAATTGTTGGTCCTCTATCTGATACTAGAAGTATTATCAATATCAGACTGGTTGAGCAACTTGCTAATGGTAAGACTGTCATTGAAGCAACAACTAAGGTTGCTCACGGATACTTCAAAGAGCAGTACATCGCTATCATTGACACTGGACTCAATGATGCCCTGAATGGTACATTCAAGGTCACTGCTATTGATGAAGATAACCCCAAACTGTTCCGCTATGAGGTAGATGTAACTCCTCAGCAGTTGGGTCTAGACATTAACACTACTGGTTACACTTCTCCTGATCTAAGTCTTGCTGCTAGAGCA
>Ga0213860_10000200_pt1 | contig 23814 bp, 12 predicted proteins | sample PICome_3_FD_160118 | JGI IMG/M metagenome (GOLD analysis project Ga0213860, IMG submission 160118) | Coastal seawater microbial communities near Pivers Island, North Carolina, United States - PICO550 | ecosystem: Environmental > Aquatic > Marine > Coastal | place: USA: North Carolina...
GAGGAGATCGCCTGAGGGGTCGCCCCCTCTATGGTACAATAGCCACATCAATCAAACGGACATGAACGCTTCCACTCAAAACCTGCTCGACATCACCGCCGCTCTGACCGCTTCGGGTGTGACCCCTAAGATCAAGGTGCTCAAGACCCGCCACCCTCGCAAGGGTGAGCTGGTGATGACCATGACCAAGGGACGCCGCACCAAGACCAACCGCCGAGGTGATGCCCTTTCGGTTGCCGCCAACGTGCTCTGACCCATACGCCACCGACCATCCTACCACATTTCTGCTATGACCATCCGCTACGTTTCCGATCTCGACTGCTACGCCGTCACCCGCTGGGGCACTGACGAACCCTTCGCCTGGGCAGAGACCACCACCGATGCCATGGCCATTCAGGAGATGGAAGCAGAACGGGCAGGTGCTGACCTGCTTCCGAACAAGCCAGTGGACCTCGGTCCAGACTACCCCGATGCTGTGGAGGACATCGCCGACGTGCTCTTCGGGGAGTTGCCAGAGAGGTTCTAACGGGAGGGGCCAGGGGCCAGTTCCCTTCGGGGGGCGCCCCGTTACCCCCGTACCCCGTACAAAAACCTCTAACTACCCTAATCTATAACGGACCAAATTCGCGAGAGAGATATTCCGAGAATCAAAAAATTTTTCGCCATAAAAAACCCCCGAGGCCCCCTCCGAGATATTCCGAGACATATATAAGAGAAAGCAACAATGTATACATGTCAAATTTTGAAACATCCACCGAAGTACTTTTTGATGAAGTAGACGAAGAGTATATGGTCACAATTCCAGAAGCGATCCTTGAGGAACTCGACTGGAGGGAGGGCGATGTACTGGAATGGGAGTATCATGATTATAATGGACTTCCAGGCCTTCGCCTACATAAGGTAGGAGAAGACTGAGGTTAATTTCTCAGTCCACTTAAAAAATCTCTCAGTATTTCTTAGGTGTTGGGCACCGTAGCGTTTTTCAGATAGTATGACAAGTCCGAACTCAGGGTTAACATGTAATCCGTCTTTTCAGGAAGTAAAGAAGACGGTGACATTCACATGTTCGAGTACAGTACCAGATAGCAGGACTGGTGGGTATTCAACTCGATATAATGATGAGGAATATGAGTATGTTGATACTGTATACAATGAGCATGTTCCTACATTAACGAATGGTACATTAAGGGAGGCGTGGGATAATAGTAATGATCCTAGGTATCAACAGTACAATGTAGATACTGGGCAACCGATTTTCGAGAATTATTGTAGGACTGATGCTGGTAGTGATGAAGGATATTTCCAACACTTATGGGAATTTCCTACAACGCATACATCATCTAGGGATGTTTTAGTTAAGTACGAACCAGTATATGAAGAAACAACGACTGGCAGACCAACTACAGATAGAACAGTAGCAACACCAGAATCTCTTGCAGCACAAGAAGGTGGATGTGTTCGCAAAGTTACAGTTACCAATAATTTTACACTTGGCAAGGTATCTACTAATCTAAGTGGGTTACCAAGTGGAGATGATGCTTCATTCATCCAGTTAGTGGGTACAGACGACGTTGCAATCATCTTTACCTATACAAGTGACACACGAACTGTATTGCAGGTTGGAGACGTTGTTAACGGTCATACAGTGACCGATGTGGTTAACTTTGCAGATACAAAGGCAGATCGTAAGATTGTTCACCGTGTATTAGGTGATAATAAACTGAAATTGAATAATATCAAAGGTATTCAAGTTGGTGATAATGTTACTGGATATGGTAATACCAAAATTCCTGCAGGCACTACAATTAAATCAATTAATACCAGTGAAAAAACTGTTAAATTAAATTTTAGTGGGGATATTGATGGTCTTAATCGTACCAATCGTAATAAGATCAGAACTATTCTAGTACAGGATGCAGCACAAAATCAAATTCCAGATACAAACTATTGTTGGGCGAAGTTAGGATCTAGCACTTCTGTAGGTGTTAAGAACATTTCCTTCAAAGTTGAAGGTCCAGGCATTCATTATATGGACTTTGTAAGCACTACAACATCAGCTGGTGCATGGACAAATGAGAAAATTTTCAATGAAGGTGGTAATGCTATCTTCAAAAGTGGTAGTACTAAGTCAAAAACTGTAGATTTTGATGGCGGATCTCTTGTTATCAAGGCAGAACCTGTCAATGATGGTGGTGAATGGGATTCAAGATGGTATATTGAGTCATTTACTGGTACTTTACCTAAAGTTGGTACTGCATTCCAGACAAAATTTGATGGTGGTAAGGATAAAGTAACAATTCATTTTAAAGTTACTGGTACTGCACCTACTGTAACTGCAGCATCAGGACCTTTTGCTAAAGAAGCAGCCTATACTGGGTCTATAAGTGGTGCTCAAATTAGAGTAAAAGCAGGTTATGGGATTATTGACCGTGCAGCTGCAGTTGGTATTTTCATCAGTAAGAGAAAGGACGTACTGTATACACCTATTTTTAAGAAACAAACCGATCTGATTCCACAAGAAGTTAAGGAATTGTCTGTTAAATTCCCTGGTTTAGGTACTTTAGAGGAATTTAGAGAGGTTGGTATTGAAAATCCTGTAGTTGATACTAACTGCGACCCATTCTTGAATCCTCAAGTCACCATTCCTAGTGGAACTGGTACTCAAAATAACAACATTCAACTCACCTCATCAAATAATTCCGTAGTTTTACAAGCAATTGAGGACAAAATTGATCAAATTTCGTCAACTAGTGATGTTGATGAGATGGTAGAGGAGATTGAGAAGATTTTTAAGGAACAAAATCCCGATCCTACCGTAGATCAGAGTGTTTTAGACAATCTTAGTAGCAATTTAAGGAAAATCAACAAGGCAGAAGACAAAGTTGCTAAGTCAGAAAAGAAATTTAAGAAGAAATTTGGGGATGCCGATAGATCCGTATCTCAAGATACCGCATCCAACAAGTTAATCAACGATATTCTCAACAAAATTGGTGAAATTCCCGATGATTTGGGTGTTTTGCTTCCAGCTGATGTTCCACAGACAATCGATACCGTAGATGGGGAGAATGAATCCGATTTTAACCTCGTAAAAAACGCATATCGCGACCTTCCCGCGACTCAGGACCGCATTCAGTTCATTGTTGAAGATCTTTCAATCAATGATGACGAATCTTACCTCGATTATGGTAAAAGTTCACTCCGAACTACGATTACCTTTGATGTTATTCCGCGTTGGTTACTCGGAACACCTACAATTGGTGATGAAATCTCCGATGAAGCGGAATTGGTGATTTCTGGTACGGCATTAGGTGGTGCTTCACCCGCAAATGACCTTTATTTGTTGGTCAGGGACGTAAATAACTCTGGTGCAATCCAAACTTTTGAAACTTTTGGTGGTTCTGTACCGCAAATGAAGTATACCAATCAATCTGGTACTTCTACTGCGGTTGGAACAAGAGCATCTTTCAATATTACTTCCGCAGGTGGTAATTACACCGCAACAATCAATACAAATACAACTGGTTATTCCGTAAATGATATTATCATCATCAAAGGTGGTGTATTAGGTGGTTCCAATGATACTAATGACTGTCTTATCCAAATTACGAGTCTAACAGGTGGTGGGGAGATTAATCAATTCAGTGTAACAGGTACATCGACTGGTAGTGCTACTTTTAACAATAGAAGTCATGTAATTGAAGAAGCAGCATTTGACGTTAACGTTGAATGGAGTAATACAGATGCAACTACTGATGATATTTACGTTCCAGTGATCAATGATGACAATGCTGGTTCTGGTTATCGCGTAAATGACACAATTTCTATTTCTGGTGCGAATTTGGGTGGTGGAACAAATAATGATTGTCTTATCACTGTAACTGAAGTCGATCCTGAGGGTGGTTTGATTGATTATACCACATCAACAGCGGAAAGACCACAAACTTTATATGCTAACATCTCCGCAAGCTATGCAACCAACACTGGTAGTTCAGTTGGCACTGGTGCAACGTTTAATGTACTTAAAGGTGAAAATGCTGCGGGATCACCAACATATTTTGTTTCTCTAAACAATGCAGGAACTAATTATAACAAAATTGTAGTTCCTACTGGAATAACAGTTGATGTTGTTGATAGAAAAGAAGGTATTTTGCAGATCAATAACGGAGATCTTAATGCATATCCGTCAAACTTTACGGTAACTTTTGGTGTTTCCGCACCTTCACCGTTAGTAGTTGGTACTAGTTACAAAGCATCTAAGATATCCGACACTAAGTTCTTTGTATATACAGAACAAAACTTTGGCACTACAAATAAAGCTGGTACAAGAATTCCTCCCCTTATTACAAGGATCAGATTGTCTGAATCACTTACAGGTATTAGTGGTGTTGCCTTTGGTACGTTTGGTGTTGCACAGACAGTAAATTACTTGACTGATGGTGGAACTCAGTATGTTGATACCATTGATGTTGCGGCAACTGGTGAAGTTTACCCTGATAGAGTATGGAGAGGTCTTGGTTATGAATATCAAGGTGAATGGATTAAGGAATATGAGTTTAATTTGGTCACTACATCTGAAAATATTGCTAAATCTTCGTTCAATGAAGGAAATCCAATTCAGTCCAAACCTACAACCGCAAAACTAACTAAAAAATTAAAACCAAAAGCAGATAAGATTGAAGTTGATGATACATCATTGTTCTTGTCATCTGGTTATCTAATGATTCCTAAGTGGATTCGTAAAACTGAAAATTATCTTGAACTTGGTGTGGAGGGTGTGAATAAAATTGTAAATGATAGAAATCACTATTACTACGATGGTGAAGAGATTATCTATTATTCTTCAAAGACAGCAACATCTTTTGAAGGTATTGAAAGATCTCAGTTTAATACCAGTTATTTGTTTGAAACATCACCAGAACCTTTCGCCAAAAACGGTGGAGTGGTAAATAGTTATCAAAAGGGCTATTCTGTTCAACAGTACTGGCCTTATCAACCGAAGGAGGAATAATATGGTAAGACCAGTACAAGCTATCGGTGGTGCAGACGGACCATCAGTTCTTGGGTGTTGTAAGTGTTTTCCTTTTGTAGTTACTCCAGTTGTCCAAAAAGAACTTCTATGTGGACTCCCTGAGAACACCACAGGACAGATTCTAGTACCTGCTCCTGGTATTAACTGTTGTGGTAAAGGTTGTAGTCCTTGTGTGTGTCCTAGAGTCTCTCTGGGGGTTAGTAAGGTGTTTATTTGTGGTCGTATGTCATCACATATTGGAGATCCGAACCCGCCATCAGTTCCGAGACTTAATGTAGCAACTCCTACTCCTAAAGTTCTATATGCTTAATCTTTTGAATCTTGGCAGAGTTATTATAGAGACTTTTTGACACTCTGTCAAGCCTGTGGTATAATTAAGAGGTAGTTGACTGATTATTATGGCACGATCCAAAAACCTTAGTGGTGGTTCTTTTGTAGAAGCCAAACCCAAAAAGACCCGCCAAGGCAGTGGTCAGCATACCAAGTATGCATCTACCTCTCGAAACAATGCTAAAAAACGTTATCGAGGTCAAGGTAAGTAATGAAAATACAACTGTGGTACTCTCAGGGAATGAGTCAGTGGAGATGGTCTCTCACCGACGATAAAAACAACAATATCCAAGAGTCAGGACAAAGACCTGATCTCAGAGACGCAATGAATGATATTGCTACCACAGTTGAATATATACTAGACACGAATTATTGTGATGAAAAAGGAAAAACTCAAAGCACAAGTTAAGTCCAGATTCTATTACTATTTCTGGGGTCTAGCTACCCTCTCTGTGGTCCTAGGACAGATTTATGTTGGTGCTGGGTATCGTTACATGGCTGAGAGTGTAAACACCCTTACATACAGTCTTTCAAGAGCATTACGTCGTTAAATGAATGAAAAAAGAGTGAAAACAACACCACAAAATGTTCAAGAATCAAATGAAGCACTTTTTCGTGCTTCAATGAACCTTCCAAAAGCTGCAGAACACTGTGGCATGACTCAAAAAGAGATGAAACTTACTTTTTGGGAATTTTTGAAATATAATGAACCAGATTATGAACTACCCAGTCCATAAATTATATTCTACAATTTTATACACTTATCTTGCTCCTAGTAAAGTCTGTGAGGGGATAGGTGTTTTTTCTTTAGTGAATATTCCGAAAGATACATGTATATTCACTCCATCAAAGCAAGAATATGTTTTGTGGAATGATGTTGACCCTCGTTTGAAATCTCAAATAGAAAAACTGACTTATTGCGACGAAGATGGGTTTTGGATTGATAGTGATTTGGACAAATTAGGTCCTCAGTACTATATCAACCACTCACATACACCAAATGTTGCATATAATAAAGACACTGGTAAACTTTATGCTATTAACGACATTCCAGCCGGCGTAGAACTTACTGATTACTATTTTCCAGGAGAAAGAGATTGGCTTACTTAAATCACAGCTTACCTGATTGGTCTTGTTACATTCGTAATGAATTCTTGTACAATCACAAAAAAGGACATGGTGAAGTCACCAAGGCTGACGTTCATAGTGTTGCTAGTATAGAGAAACGTGTCCCACTATTTGAAGCATTCCTTGAAAATGGTGTTAACTGGACCAGAAGACCTCTACATGCGTTCTGTTGGGACCCAGAAGCGGAGATAGAACCATTAGAGGACATTATGTACTGGGATTGTTTTAGTCCTTATATTGACGTACAGAGACGACACAGACTCGCTGGTCTACAAGCACAATTAATTCGACCTGACGGTAAAAAGGTACTGGGTGACTATATGTTCACTCTAGATTGGTCTTGGGAAAATAAAGGTGTTCCTGACTTGAACTATTCAGAAACTCCTGAACATAAGTGTGCTCACTTGTTTAAGGTAGAGACTGGTAATTATTATGCTTATCCTAATAATAGGATTATCTGGTATGATAATGCTTGGACATTCAATCGTATCGAAAAAAATCCTGGATTTGAGATTGACACTACTGTTTATAGCGTAGAGAATAAAAGAAAGATTGAAACATCAGATCATTACATGTATGAAATTAAAGACTTAGATAAAGGGGATGGTAATATTACTGTCTATGAAAATAAATAACTAAAATGGAGATCACTTATGGGAATTTCACCTACAGACAAAAGTGAAGAATTTATAAAGTCTGGAATGACTCTAATTACTGAAGTATCGGCTGATAAGTACCTTAACAGAGTAAAAACAAATATTCCACCAAAAAATAGACTTTCTAGACCTTGTGGTGGAAAAGGCGGATTTGACGATTATGTCGAACGTTGGCACGAGTAAAGTAGCATATATAGTATGATAGATACTGATTAAAGCCTTGTCTTTCAGCGTTTCACGATCAACAGCTCCAACACAAATAGTTGACAGTGCTCTAGGTAAAACATCCAGAGCTTTTAAGGACATCAGTTTGACGTTCTCTAAAAACCCTGTCACTAAGGACCTTGTTGTACTTAAAAATGAAGAAGCAATCAAACAAGCAGTAAAGAACTTAGTTCTTACTCAAGTTGGTGAAAGATTCTTTAATCCTTATTTGGGAACCAATACTACATCATACTTATTTGAATTATCTACTAGTTTTGCTGAAAATGCTCTAATTCAGGAAATTGAGAGCGTTCTGCAAACAAATGAACCTAGAATCAGTCTGTCCAACATCACAGTAGATGCGGATGAAGATATGAATTCTTTTGAATGCTTTATTGAATATTTTATTGTTGGAATTCCCGAAGCATTGCAAACCGTAGATTTTATCCTCGTAAGAGAAAGTTAAATGGAATTACCAACAGTTGCCGCTTTAGAATTTGAGCAATTAAGAGCGTCGATTAAAAACTATATCAAAACAAAGTCTACCTTCACGGACTATGATTTTGAAGGTTCCAACCTTTCAATGTTGGTTGATATCCTCGCGTACAATACTTTGTACACGACGTACAACCTTAACATGGCGTCTAACGAGTTGAATCTCGATACGGCGGTACTTCGTGATAATATTGTATCGCACGCCAAGAGACTAGGATATAATCCAAATTCTTATACCTCATCCAAGGTACAGGCGGACATTACTGTAACTGGACTAGCAGCGTTACAGGTTGGTAGGATTGGTCTTAAGTCTGGTCCAGTTTTATCTACAACATTCCAAGGAAAAAATTATACTTTTGTAGCAAGAGACGCTCTTAATCTTACTGTCACTGGTAATACAGCAGTTTTTAGAGATGTAGAACTATATGAAGGTACTACTTTTAGTATTAGATATACAGTAGACACTTCAAATGAAAATCAAAGATTTATTATTCCAAATACCTATATTGATTCTGATAGTGTAAAGGTATCAGTCAAAGCTGATTCTACATCTACAACTTCCACTAACTATGCTAGAAAAAATACGATTGTTGGTGTAAGTCCATCGGATACTGTTTTCTTTGTAGAAGAAATTCAAGATCAGCAGTACGAAATTGTATTTGGTGATGATGTAATTGGTAGAAAATTACAGAATGGTGAAATTGTCACTATCCAGTACATTATTACAGCTGGCGGTGAACTTAATAACGTAAAACAGGATTCTCTAAAATTTATTGGTACAGTTGAATATGTTGACTCGAATAATGTTACTGGAAGGGTAGCTCTAAGTGATATTTCTTTTAGTCTTAACACTGAATCTTCTTTTGGTGGTTCTAACTTTGAAGATATTGCATCTATTAAATTTAGAGCACCTAGATATTTTGCAGCACAAGAAAGAGCGGTGACAATCAGTGATTATGAATCGTTGATTATGCAAATTTACGGTAATTCTGATTTAGTCAAGGTTGTTGGTGGAGAACAGTTAAGTCCACCTGAATACGGAAAAGTTTTTATTACTATTAAACCAAAAGTTGGTAGTGTAGTTAGTGATACTGAAAAAGATAGAATTGTAAGGGATCTTAGAAGTTTTATTGTTGGATCTGTTACTCCTGTAATTAGAGATCCTAAAAAATATAGTATTAAAGTTCGTCCACAACTTACTTACAATAAAAATAAAACTAGAAAGAGTCCAGCTACACTTAAAAAACTTGTTAGAGATATTGTCGTAAAATACGAGGCCACTGATCTATTCAAGAATTTTGGTGGTAAGTATTCAAATTCTTCTATTATTGCCGATATTCAAAATATTGATAACTCGATTATTTCCTCTAATGTTAAATTAAGAGTATGTGTTGAAATTGATATAGATGTCAATAATAGAATCGAAACAAAATATGAAGGTTCTTTCTTTACATCTGTAAAATCTAAGTTAGAAAGTAAATATGCTATTGTAAGTGATTTCTTCTGTTATCCAGGATACAAAGATCCAGTTTTCATTGGTACACCTTCTTTTGGTGAGAATAATTGTGAAGTTGATGGTAATTTGTATCTGATTGATATTAATGGAAACATTTTAGGTGTTGTTGGTTCTATCAATTATGAGACTGGAGAGTTCAGTTTCTCCGTGGCATCTTGTTCCGAAGAACCAATAAATATTTGTGCGATACCTGATGATCCTAACATTGATCTTGATGATGAGACATATCCTACTATTGAGATTGTCGATGTAGAAATTGGTGATCCTGATGATGGTGACGATCAAGATCTATCTCCAGAAGATGAATTACCAGTACCTGATGTTGGTGATGCAACAGGAGATCCTGATGCTGGTGACGGCGATACAACAGATCCAGTCACTGATGATCCAAATAATATTATTACAATTAACGACTTTACGCCAGAATCTGATCCTAATAAGTGCTCATGAAAAATCTAAGGGATAAAACTGTAGATCTATCGGTTTTAATCGAGAATCAATTCCCTCAATTTGTGAGGGAAGATGCTTCAACGTTCATAGAATTTATTAAGTCTTATTATCAGTCTCTGGAGTTAAAAAACCAGCCTCTTGACATTGCCAAGAATCTAATTGATTATTATAATGTTTCTCATTTCAGGAAACATGAACTGGTAGAGAAAACTCAACTATCAAGTGATGTAAATCTCACTGACACGACTATTAGTGTAGATGATACTACAGGTTTCCCAGAAAAGGGATATCTGAAAATTAATGATGAAATCATTTATTATGGATCTAAAACTGATACTACATTTAATAGTTGTATCAGAGGAACTTCTGCACTTGTTTTAACTAGCATTCCTCTGTCTGAAATTTTACTTGAAAATAGTATTGCTGATACTCACTTTATTGATGATGATGTAGCTAATATTGCTTTTGATTATACCAATGAATTTCTGCGTAGAATTAAATCTGAAATTGCGATTGGTATTCCTGAAAATCTTGTAGATGAACTAGACATTTCTAGCTTCTTGTCTAAAGTCAAGTCTTTTTACGGGTCTAAGGGTAGTTTAAATTCTAACAAAATTCTTTTTAGAATTCTGTTTAATGATAAGAAATTTAGATTCAAATTAGCAGATAGAGGAACTGGTGCAACTATTAAGATCATCAACTTTGATGGTTCTATTGGTAATGCTCAGATTACTGATACTGGAACTGGTTATGATAACAGAGTAGATGGAAATAATAATCTCAAACATCCACCAATTATTGAAATTTTTGGTAGTGGTCAGGGTCAACAAATTGCTAACAAAACTGCTGTTGTTGATGTAACTTCTATTAATGCAAGTGGTGGTATTCCACTTGGTTCTACAATTGACCCTGCTTATAATGGTATTACTATTACTGATGCTGGTTCAAATTATGTCGGACCAATTAGAGGTGTAATTAGAGAAAGAGATTACGGCGAAGAAGAACTGGTAATTTCCACTAATGGAAGTGGAGTTGTTGAAAGTTGGGATTTTAACACTGGAGAACTAACTTTAACGAATACGATTGGATTTTTCACCAACAACGAAGAACTGACATCCCAGTCAGGTGAGAAAGCAAATGGATCTATCAAATCTTTTGAGATTATTCCTCAGGATCCTGAAATTGAATTTCCTAAAGATTATCTCTTTAGACCATCTGAATCTAATTTCAGAGGTAAGAAATTAGCACGACTAGAGATTACAGAAGGATCTTTAGAAGAAGATATTAATGGTGTAATTAATCCACCACAACTTTTGTCCATCGTGCAAGATGATGACACTGTTTTTGGTGTAAAATCTGTACAGATTGAATCTGGCGAAATCCTGAAAGTAGACAATATTGGATTACCAACATATGAAGTTGATATTGAAATCAATGAAGATTTCAATAGAATTTACTTACCAGCATCTACACAGTTAACTCATCCATACACTAATACTGATACTGTAGTTACAGTTGATGATGCTACTGGATTCCCAGTAACTAATGGTCAGATTTATATTGATGGTCTTATCATTGAGTATAAAGAAAGAACCGTTAATCAATTTCTTGGATGTACTCCATTACCATCTGGCAGTAAGATTGTAAATACTGAAGTTATCTCGTATGGTAGATATAGAACCAGAAGAGAATATGAACAGAGTGAATATGTAGAGATCGGTCAAGAAAGATACTACGGTGATAATCTTTATAGATGTAATACAGAAGGTGAAACTGCAGCTACTGGTTTTCCAACACATACATTCGGTATTAAAAAGATTGGTAAGATTCAATGGGAATACATTGGTGCTAGTAAAGTAGATTATTTTGTTGATTGTATTGTTGGTGATCCAGAAATTACTGCAACTGGTGAACAAGGTGAGCTTGAAATTGTTGTTGACAGTGCCAAAAAGTTGAGTATTGGTCAACTTGCAGTTGGAACTGGTATTGCTGATGGTGCAAAAATCAGAACTATTGTAGGTAAAACTGTTACTCTTTCTCTTCCAAATACATCTTTGGTTGATGGTGCAGTCAATTTCTCTAGAGCTAGAGGTAGAATTGTTGGATTGGTCGGTGAAGTAGAAATTGAATCTGCGGGTGCTCTGTTTAGTAAACAGAAGTATGAACTTGACGATAAGACTTATAATGATTACGAAGGAATTGAGTATTCTTCTTGGAATGTAAACAGTGATCACACTTTAGATGCTGATAAAGATTATGTTGGTGTTGGTGGTAGATATGCATTCAGAAACAATGTACTAAATCATGTTTATGCAGCGTCTTCTGGTATTCCAGGATATCAGTTTGATGGAAGTACAAATGCTAAAAATAGAGTTCTATCAAATACTTTTGATGGATATACAAATGCATTTACTCTTAATGGTCTTGGTTCTTCATTAAATGAAGACGATCTTTATGTGTTCAGGAATGCAGTTCTTCAAGATTCTGCTACTGACTATGATATTGTCAACAATGTCATCAGTTTTACTAATGTACCTCTGACTCAAGAAACGATCTATCTGAGATATTTTAGTACTGCAAGTCAGGCTACAAAACTTCAGTTTACTCTTTCTTCGACTGATACTATTGTTTTAACCACATCATCTACAATTGATCTTTCAACAGATCATTTGTTTGTATTCTTGAATGGTGTTTTACAGATTGATGGGTATACTTATAACGATACTACAAAGAGTTTTACTTTCACTGGACAAACTATTACGGCTACAGATGACATTATGGTCTTCTGGGTGCAACAAGCACAACAACTTGACCCTATTACATCTACGTCTTCTCTAACTTACACCTTACAGGATGGTGGTAGTAATTATGCTTCTGCAACCACCGAAAGTGTGTTTGTAGCAATTAATGGTGTTGTACAACAACCAACAGTATCTTATACTATTTCTGGATCTACACTAACATTCAGTGAAGTAAATTCTGGAAAAACTATTACAGTTATTGACTGTGGTAATGCATTACTTTCTGGTACTATTTCTACTCTTGCTGGTATTAATCAAGATAGAAATAATTACAAACTTCAGAAATTACTTAAGAGAATTCCATATCCTGCAAGTATTCTGAATAAGAATATTCTTAGAACCTCTAAGTCTCTTTCTCCTGTAAAAACGGATAAAGCAATTGGTATTACTGTAGATGGTATTCAATATCAAACTGTCAGTGGTAATACTGTACCTTATGGTGCCGTAAATACCCTCACCATTTCTAATGGTGGTGTATATCAAATTCCATATACATCAACATACGCTTTTGATAAGACTGGATATCCAAAAGCCATTCTGAAAAAGAATGGTTCTGAAACTGCCGATATTAATGTAACTGAGACTGTATTTGAAATTGCAGGTGGTATTGAAAAGGTAGACATTAATAATTTTGTACCTGCAAATCTAACAAACCTTCAAGGTTTTTCTACAAAACCAAAAATTCAGGTTATTAACAATAATCCAGTAGTAAATACGGTTCAGAAAAATCCAGACGGATTTAAGGAAGCTGTAATTGATGTAGAATTCAAAAATGGTAATATTACCAGTTTTGTTGTTGTAGAGAAGGGTTATGGATATACTGAATCACCAACTATTAGAGTTATTGGTGGTGGTAAACTGACTTCTTATGATATCCCATTTGTTAACACTTCTAATGGTGATATCATTGTTACAATGTCTGGTCCTCTGATTTCTTCTAAGAGTGCATCTTCTGCTATCACTCTTGCAACTCAATTAGGTGCTAGTTTTGCTTACGATCCTTCTGTAGAAATTAATTCTGGATCTGGTGCTGAATTACAAGCTGTAGTTGCGAACGGTAGTGTTGTAGCAGTTCAAATTCTGAATGGTGGTCAAAATTATTTCAATGAACCAAATATTGTTCTAAGTGGTATGGGTAAAGATGCCGTACTAAGAGCAGTTGTTTCTGGTGGTCAAATTACTAGTGTGACTATTGTTAATGCTGGTTCTGGTTATGTAATTCCTCCAGTTGTTCAGGTTACAGTTGGTGATTCCAATGCACTAGTCGAATCTACTATTAACAGATGGACTTTTAACATTGCTAATAGATTTATCACTGGTATTGATGAGTTTGGTGGATATGTATTTGATGAACAAGTAGGATATAATAAAAAAGTTACCTCCTTTACTAGTAACACTTTAACACTAGAGAATGTTACTAGTCTTGTCGTTGGTATGGAGGCAATTCATCCAGAACTCCCTGTTGGGACGTTTGTTGCTGGAATTAACAGTGGAACTAAAGTTGTATCTCTTTCTAATGGTGGATTGACTACAGTTGCTAATAATGCTCTAAACAATGCTTTAGTTACTTTTGTTCAGGGTGATGACAGAGTGAGAGGTGCATTGAAAGTTGCTGAAGTTGTACCTTCTAACTTCCCTAAATCTAGATTAAAATATCAATATCTTCAGATGACAAATACGTCTAAGTTTGAGACGTATTATGGTATTACTAGTTCTACCCACTCCAAAGTTGTTGGTTGGTCTTATGACGGACATCCAATCTACTGTAAGTATGGTTATACGACAGCATTAGATAAAACATCTGGTATTAGTGAACAAACATCTTCCTGGAGATTATCTGGTAGTAGGTTAAATGGACCATCAGTTAGTGATTATCCTCTCGGATCATTTATTGAAGACTATGAATATGTAAAGGGTCTTGGTACTCTTGATGAGTTTAATGGCAGATTCTGTGTAACTCCAGAGTTTCCTGATGGTGCTTATTGTTATTTCATGGTGGATGTATTCCCTCATGTTATCGGTGTTAAATACTTCTCTGATCCAGATGTCTATAATACTTGTCCAAATAGAGATAATGATTTAGTTCCAGCAGCATTTGCTAGAGTTAATGATGCAGATAACGCTCAATATCCAGAAGAAGTTAAGAATGTTTATAAAACCATTCTAACCACAGACTCTGCATCTGTTGGTGAAGTTGAAACGGTAATTATCGAAAAGCCTGGTGATAATTATAAAGTTGGTGATAGTTTAGTATTCAACAATGACGATACCGCTGGTTCTGGTGCTATTGCATATGTAAGTTCTCTTGACACTCCACCAGTATTAAATTACACAGTCGATACTACAAAGAAAGAAATTGAATTTACATTTACTGGTAATCATCTACTTTCTAACTCAGATATTATTGAGATTGAATATAGAAAAAATTTAGTACCAACTGAAATTAATCTGAGTGCTATTGGAACTGTTCCGACAGTTGTTAATAATAAACAGGTATTCCCAGTAACTTTAGAAAGTCATAAGGTTTACAAGTTAAAGTTTGCTGGTGCCACAGATTTCAATCTCTCATTTGATATTTTAAACTTCAATCCATTCTTCCAAAGAGACTCGGTTGTTACCAATAGTTCTGTTGAGATTGATCCTTCCAAGATTCCTAGTATTGTCTATATCCATACACCAACATCAATTTATGAGTTAAAAGTAGAACAAGCTGAAATTATTGGTAGATACGAAGTTCTTGAGTCTCAAGGTACTCAATTCAAGATTAAAACAGAAGCAACTGTAGTTGATATTCCACAAATTGATTTCTCTATTAGATCTAGGGGTGCTACTGGACCAATTAAAACAGTCAATGTTGTGAGAGGTGGTGAGGGATACCAAATCCTACCAGAAATTACTGATGTAACTAGTGATTCTGGTACTGGCGCTGTTTTACTTGCCAACTCCAAATCTATTGGTAAACTGAACAGAATTAAATATATCACTTTTGGTGATCAGTTCTATGGTTCTAGAACTGTAAGAAATTATCTGAATCTTCCAATCACAGTTAGAGTAAAAGCAAACTTTGAGATTGCATCCACTAAGATTACAAATAGTGGTCAGGGATATGATCTAAATCCAGTTATCAGAACAAATGGATCTGAAACAATTGCAAAATATAAAGCAAGATATAGTTCTGGTGAAATTGTTGATTTACAAGTCATAGACGGTGGTAGTGGATTTGATACTGCTCCTACGATTACTGTAGTAAGTCAAGACGGTGGTAGTGGTGCTGTAATCGTTCCTACGATGCGTAGAAGAACTTTAGATCTTCAAGACACAGTAACACTTAAGAATAAGTCTGCCGGTGCAAAAATTCTATCCTGTGATGCAAAATCTTCAACGATCGAACTTTTAGTCACATCTGGTAAGTTTGAAGTTAACGATATCATTGTTTCCTCTGATGGAAGAGATTATGGAACTATCGTTGAAGTTAATAGTGCTCGTGCATATTCCAAGTCAAATTCTTTCGGTAATATTCCTGAATCATTCCTTGGAACTGTTGGATTTATCAGCGATGACTTCCAGAAAGTAGAAGATAGTATTTACTATCAAGATTTCTCTTATTCTTTAACTAACGAGAGAAACACCCGCGAGTGGAGATCTGAGGTCAACGAAAATACTCACCCTGCAGGTTTTAAACTGTTTGGTAAACATAGAATTCACAGTAGAAAGTCTCTGATTGGTAGATCTCAGAATTTGGTTAGAAGTGCTGTTAGTTTCAAAACCAGCATTCAGAGTCTGTTGGACTTGAGTGTAGAAACTCCAAAGTGTAACAAACAATATATTTGGTTTGATAATTTACCATCTCCAAATCCATATCAAATCAACGATTTAGTATTCGGTTCTCAGACGGAACACATCGGTAGAGTTATTGAAGCCGGTGAAGGTTATATTGTTGTACTTCTATTTGACGATGAAATTGTCATCAATGAATATGTAATTAACTTGATTAGAAACATTCGTACTTCTTATGTTTCTACTACTAGTAAAACTATCCTGTCTGTAAATGGTATCATTCAGTCTCCTGGTGTTTCATATACGGTTTCTGCTGATAATATTCTGCCATTATTCCCAATTTACCCAGGAGATGAGTTAACATCTCTCTTCCTGACAAATAACTTTGAAACCTTACAAGGATCTGGTGTCAATAACAACAACCAGATTAATCTAAGTAAAGGTGGTATTCAGTATACAGCATCTAATGCAAATAATCTTTTAGTATCACTAAACGGTGTTATTCAGAATCATGCTGACTATGAGTTGATTAATAGTGGTGCAACTCTTAGATTCCCTGGTACAACTGTACAGGGAGACACTACATTTGTTATTGATCATCCATCATTACAACCACTTTCAATTACAGGATCTGCTGGTACAACCTTTGATATTGGTGTAACACCATCTTCAAATTGTCAGTTATTGATCTTCTTTGTTGGTGTCAATCAAACTCATCTGACAACCGACTACACAATCAGTGGTTCTACAATTACATTCCCTACATCTGTTGATCCTTCTGAAATCTTTGGTTGGTATATTAATGAAACCGTAGAGTGTGAAAAACCTACAATTACTGGTCTGAATCAACACCTTGCTAGAGCAAAAACTCTAGTTTGTAATCAAGAGAAGAATGTAACACTGAAAATTGAGTCCAATACGGTTAAGAAACCAAACGGATTCTTTGAACTGGATAAGGAAACCATTGATGGCACCTTGTTTGTCGATGGTACGACAGCACATGGTTTCGGTACTAAGTTTAAGTATTCCAATCCAGAGTTCTCTTCCAGTCATGTAGAGGTTATCAATGACATCAGTTCTCAGTTTGATGGTTCTACCACAACCTTCAATCTAAAGATTAACCAAGACGATGACTACACTCCATGGGATGGTGAAAACTCTCTCCTAGTGGAGACTTCTGGTACATATATGACAAAGAGTCAATATGGTGTTTCGGGAACTCAAATTACATTTGTAACTGCACCTGCTTCTGGTACTCAAATGTCTATCAGAGATTTCAAGAGTGCATATGTTGCAAATGATAGTGTTAAGAAGGGCGCCGAACTAGATCAGTTCAATGTATTCAATGGTTCTAGAGCAACATTTAACACATCTGATGATGGTGTTCCTTCTACATCGTCAAATAATACTGATGTATTCCATGTCAAGAATGGTGTTCTTGTAAGACCAGACATTCATTTGAATGCTGATGATTCTAGAACTAACGTTCAACTACAGACAGTATCTAACAATAAGATTACATTTACAACTCCTCCAGTTCTCGCTGACAGTATTAATATGTTGTCTTTCAATAGACAACTTGTTCCAAACAATCATAGAAACTGGGTATATGATAGAAATGAATTCTTTGATGGTGTTAGAAGAGGGTTTACACTACTCCACGACAACACCAGCACTGGTGGTTTAAAGTGCGAAGAACTTAGAGGTGAGGAACCAAGTGAAGAATCTTTAGTTGTAGTTAGAAATGGTGTATATCAGTATCCTTCTATTGACTATGATCTAGTCATAGTAAATGATGTTAATGGTATTAATCAACTAACAAATACTACTCATAGAATCGTATTTACAACTCCAACTCCACCTACGGCGACGGAAGATGTATTCATCCTCTTTAATAAGAATACTGCAAACTTCGTTGATAGAACTGATGAATTAACACAAACTTCTTCTACAGTTCTTTCATACACGACTGCAATTGCTAGTCATGCAACTAAAGTGCCTTTTGTATATGTTGATGGTGTTTATCAGGATCAAAATTCCTACACTTGGGACGGTGCTGCAAATACACTGACTTTCTCTGGTACAAATCTACCAACAATTGCAACTGATAAAGTAGAATTCCATGCTAAGACTGCTGAATTACGTCCAGCGCATGTATTTGGAGACATCATCAATGCATGGTTACTTGTACTACAAAGAGGTGGTACAACCGTTAAGATTAGCACAGTAAACAACACATTTACTGTTGATCAAAGATCTGGTTCTACCACAATCACTGGTACTAATGTAGTTAATATTCCACAGAGATCTGGTACTCTTACAATCGCATCTCAGTTCTATCTGATTACGCTTCTCAATCTAAATGCTAGTGTAATGCATGACGATCCAGCAAATACTTTTGTTGCATTTGGTGGTGTGATTCAAGAACCTGGAGTTGCATATGATCATGCTGGAACTGCAACTGCTGCAAGTTCTGGTATCGGTAATGGTAACACTTACAACAATATGTCCATCCCAATGGGTGTTGGATATCTTGCCGCAATTGATATCGTTCAGTTTGCTCCTGGCGGTGATACCAGACAGTATATCACTAATGAGATCAATCAAGTCTATGATGGCTCTAGAACTAGATTCAGAGTCACTTTAGATGGTGTTAAAGATAATACTTATACTGGTCATGAGGATCTGATTGTATCCAAGAACAATGTTGTTCTGGAACCAGATGTGGATTATCATTTAACTGCTGTTGGTGGACATGCATCTGATACTACAAAGGGATGTATTGACTTCACCGTAGCACCTGTCGCTAATGATGAAATTTTCACTATCATGATGCATGAGAATGAAAAGATTACTCTCACATCTAACGGTGGTTCTAATCAGGTTTATAATTTGAATAGAACTCTGACTGCTGCTGAACAGGAAGGTCTAATTCTCATACAGAATAATCAAGTTAAACTTGCTCTTGGTAGAGGATTTATCTTCAACAGTGGTTCTCAGATTCAATTCAACTCTGCAACAACAACTGGCACTCCATTTGGTATTCTGACTCAATCTGGTACAGTTCTTGATTATATCAACACTCCTTACAATAGTACCAGAACTGAGTTTAATATGTTCTTGGATGAAGAAAACTTTGTCCCCGCAGAACAGTATGGTGGCACTTTACCACATCCAGAAAATATCGTTGTTTACAAGAACGGAAGTATTTTGACTCCTGTTGTTGATTACACTTTAGACGGTACTATTAAGTCCAGAATTAACTTTACTACTGCTCCTGCAACAAACGATATTATCTTCATCTCTACTCATGGTGTGATGAGAACTTTGGATAGTATCACTGCAACTTCTGCAGTTACATATGACTTGACTCTTTCTTCTAATGCATACTACGCAGATGCTCTGATTGGTAGACCAAGAGAACTTGAGAATCAACTCTTTATTACATCTAATGGTTCTATCTTAGATCCAAGAACAGATTACTTTATCCTTGCTAATAAACTATATTTCACTGCAGGTGTCTTGACTTCTGGTCATGTTCTCAGAATTCGTGACTTCTACGGTGCAAATTCTGATGTTGATGTAGATTCCTATAGTTCTCAGGTTTCTGTTGGTGAAACAATTCAAATTCCTGGTGAATCTACTACAAGACAAGTTACAGCGGTTCGTTCTCCATCTACTATGGAAGTATCGAGTCCTGCTGGGTTGACTGGTCCTTCTGGATTTGTTGGTACTGCAAATGTCACCGATGGTTCTGTCACTGGTCTTACAATCACTAGTGGTGGACTTGGATATCCAAGAAGCACCAAGTTCAGAACTTATGGTGTTGGTACTAGTGCTTCTGCAAATGTTTTGATTGATCCAATTAGAGGTGATGTAATTACTTCCACCACAATGGATCAAGAGGGATGGAATATTGCAGAGGAGACAAATCCACTACCAAATGGTTTAGTCCTTGTTCCTACATATGAAGCAGCTATTGTTAGAACTACTATCTTAGATTCTAATGAAGTTACATTCGGTAGTAAATTGACTGGTAATATCACAACAACTGCAGAAACAATAGGTGTTGCAGGAACTGGTATGGCATTAGAGAGTGATATTACGGTCACAGTTTCCTCTAGTAGTGGTTCTAATGCTGTATTGCAACCATTTGTGGTTGATGGTGAAATTACTAAGGTTGTAATTGAGAATGGTGGTTCTGGATATAATGATCTTGATTTTGTTCTGAATGTGAATAATGGTGGTGGGACGGGTGCCACACTGGAAGGTGTATTAGATGGTTCTGGTACTATCACTAGTATCAGTGTTATCAATCCTGGTGTTGGGTACGATTCCTATAGGGCATTCATTGGAAATGAGTGTATTGAATACACAAATCACACAACAACTGATTTGAAAGGTGTGACCAGAGGTGTTGTCGGGACTACCGCACAAACTGCATCTACCGATGATAAAGTATATTTCGCTAATTGATACAGTATAAATAACATTAAACAACAAGTTATCGGGGCGTATAATGGCATCATTAGTTGCTGACAATTTTAGAGTATTTGCTGCAGAGCAGTTCATGGAATCCCTTGAGGAACCTCTTGATGCTGCTGGTAATGCTCTTGCCGATTCTTCTACGGAAGCACTTAGAGATCGAAGTAAAATCTATGTGTTCATCGGTCGTTCACAAACGTGGAATTCTGAAAGATATTCTGGACAAGGTTTCAATGATATCGATCAGATCCCCGCTCCCACCGATTCGTTTGACGAATTGAGTGAGATCTATGATGACATGATCGCTATGAAGCGAGTTACCCGTGGTGATGTAAACCAAGTAATCAGAAAAAGAACTTGGACTGTAAACACTCGTTATGACATGTATAAGCACAACTATTCTGTTGCTTATCAGTCTGCAACTGGTGCAAATAAACTGTATGATGCACAGTTTTACGTCATGAACAGCAACTATGACGTTTATAAGTGTATCTACAATGGTGAGACCCCCGCAGATCCTAATGGTGTAATTTCTACGGTAGAACCAACAGGTCAATCAACTTCTATCTTCACTACTGCTGATTCTTACAGATGGAAGTATATGTACACACTCGGGATCAATGATTTCGTTAAGTTTGTGTCTAGTGACTTCATGCCAGTCAAAACAAACACAACTGTACAGACTGCTGCAACCTCTGGTGCTGTTGATCAAGCACTTGTTAGAAATGTAGGTTCTGGTATTACTGCTGGTACATATTTCGTTCCTGTTATTGGTGATGGTACTGGTGCTGTTGTTACCTTTACTGTTTCTTCTACCGCTCCTACTTCTGGACAGATTGATCCTTCGACTGTTGCAATGACTGTAGTTGGAAGTGGTTACACATATGGAACTATTGATCTTTCCGAATCTTATTCTACTCTTGCTGCAGCACAAGCAAGAACAGCAACTCCACTAGACTTGACCAGTGGTTCTCCTGCTATTGACGCAATTATCTCTCCTCCCGATGGACATGGATCTAACATTGTTAGGGAGATGGGTGCTTATAGAGTTATGATCAACAAAGCAGTTGAATTCCTTGATGGTGGTGGTGACGTTCCTGTCAACATGGAATTCAGAAGATTTGGTTTGATTTCCGATCCAAAAGCTCCTGGTGGTCAAGACTTAACTGCTAGTACTGCTGCTGTTTGTAAGGCAATTAAATTCCCAACTGCAACCAATGTAAACTATAGTATTGGTGAGACAATCACTCAAGCGACTACTGGTGCTAAGGGTGTTGTTGTTCACTGGGACTCTGTTAACAAAATTCTGAGATATTATCAGAATGAATATGTTGCTGCTACACAATTGGGTAACCAAAAATACCAACTTGTAGCATTCAGTGGTGCAAATGCAATTACTGGTGCATCATCCAATACAACTTTGTCTCCAGATACTGCTGCAACAGGAACTGTAACTATTGCTGGTATTAGTTTCACGACTGGTTACGCTGCATCTGAAGTACAAAAGTTCAGTGGTTCGATTCTTTATATCGAAAACAGAAAGACCATTATTAGATCCGACGACCAAACAGAAGATATTAAACTCGTTATCGAGTTCTGATACACCCATAAATAAAAAGAAAAGGACTCCTTTTAGGCAATGCAAAAGACCAACCTTAAACTTGCCCCATATTTTGATGATTTTGATAGTTCAAAGAATTATCAGAAGATTCTATTTAAGCCTGGGCGACCTGTACAAGCTAGAGAATTAACTCAACTGCAAACGCAGTTGCAGAATCAAATTGAGAAGTTTGCTAATCATACTTTTAAAGACGGATCGGTTGTAATCCCTGGACAAGTCGGTTTTGACTTGGAATATCATGCTGTACTTGTACAGAATCTTGTAAATGGTTTAGAAGTTGAATCCTACAGAGAGTCTTTGGTTGGCACTACTCTGAAAGGACAAAATTCTGAAGTTGAAGCTGTTGTTGTAAATACTATTTCTGTAGCAACTTCTGGTAAGAATGCTCTTACTTTATACGTTAAGTATACTAAGTCTGGTGTAAACTCTGATGGGTCCCAGAGAACTAGATTTGCTAATAATGAAACTCTTTTGAACGCATCAACTAATGTAGCTGTTGCAGTAACTTATCTACAAAATGCAACTGAATATACTGGTAGTGTTGCTTATATTACAAATGGTATCTACTATATTCGTGGATACTTTGTCGAAGTTCTGGATCAAACTCTGATTCTTGATCAATATTCAAATAAACCATCTTACAAAGTTGGTTTGTCTATTGCCGAATCTAAAGTTTCTAGTGATGAAGATTCAACATTGTTTGACAATGCTAACGGATCTACTAACTTTGCAGCTCCTGGTGCAGATAGACTAAAAATTGTACCTACTCTAAGTAAAGAACTCACGTCGTTCTCTGATAACGGTGACTTTATTGAGTTACTTAGATTAGATGATGGTAATCTTGAGGAACTTGTAGATCGTTCTTTCTACAACGAACTAGAAAAAAATCTTGCTAGAAGAACTTTTGATGAATCTGGTGATTACACAATCAAAGATTTCACGATTAGAGTTAGAGAAACTCTAAATGATGGAACTAATAAAGGTGTATACGATCCTGGTGAGGTAATTGAAGACGGTAGAACTATTCTTGCAAGAGATCCTATTTCAACCGACCCTGAAAATTCTATTAATGGTAATAATTTCTATACAGTAGAAGTTGGTCCTGGTAAAGCATATGTTAGAGGTTTTGAAATCTCTACTATTTCCAAAAAGTATATTTTAGTAGAGAAACCAAGATCATCTTTTGCTGTAAATAATAAAGCAACTAATATTGATTTTGGTCAGTATCTTACTACTACTGCCACTACTGGTAGTGTCACCACTGGCGAAACTCTTTCTTTGAGAAATAGTTCTAATGTAAATATTGGTCAAGCAAGAGCAAT
>Ga0213860_10000201_pt1 | contig 23740 bp, 24 predicted proteins | sample PICome_3_FD_160118 | JGI IMG/M metagenome (GOLD analysis project Ga0213860, IMG submission 160118) | Coastal seawater microbial communities near Pivers Island, North Carolina, United States - PICO550 | ecosystem: Environmental > Aquatic > Marine > Coastal | place: USA: North Carolina...
CTTGGTTCGGATTCCGACACCCCCCCCCTCGTAGCGGAAGCAGACGTTCATGGTTGTATTGCTGTTCTGGCGTGACCAATTTTAGGTCGCGCTTAGGCGGCACGCAGACAATATGCATATAATTTCATTTTGCCTCTGAGGTCTTCGAAGTATTTTGTGTCCCAGGTGCGCAAAATTTAAGCCCACCGCTTCGCGGAAATGGCCAGATAGACTTTTGGGTTTCCCTTGAATTGACGGGCTGTGTGTTGCGAGGCAAGGAGCGGGTCCTCAGAACTCTCATGGAATTCAAATGGACTTCAGGAGCTCTGAAAGACTCTGAACTTGTTCGATCTTCTTTGATTTTGTTCGTTTTTGTGCGTGTTGACATGTCCACGCGCTTTTGGACTTTTTTGATGGTGATCAAGCGGAGCAACGTGTCGCGTCGTGCCGTGCATTGGGAAAATCGATATATTTTGAGCTTAAAATAGTTTCTTGACAGAATCGAAGAGTCGCGCCTAGCGTTACTAAACTGTGTAGTAAAGTTAGGTAGCCATGCTGCAGGAGCGGATTGAAGGGAAGTGGATCGCGAGTTTTCGCCGAGTGCTGAAACTGAATGGTGTTGGCTCTGGTACAAAGGTCGCAGTTGTGGCGGAGAGCCAGTCTCGTCCTGTCCTTCGACAGTTGAGTGAGATCGCGCTTTATGATCTGGGGGCCGAGTATTTCACCGTTGATCTGCCGACGCCGCCACAAACCGCGCCGGTCCCTGTAAAATCAACTGGTGCATCAAACGCGATTGCGAACATGCGCCCTGTTATTGAAGCGCTCAAGAACGTTGAGGTGATCGTCGACGTCACTGTCGAGGGGTTGCTGCACGCCGAGGAGTGGACCGAGATCGAAGAGGCAGGCACGCGGCTGTTTGTTATCTGCAATGAGCATCCTGAAATCCTCGAACGCACCGAGCCCAAGGCCGAATTGGGCCCCAAAGTCGCCCGCGGCATTGAGATGCTGCGCGATGCGGCCGAGATGCGCGTGACGTCCAAGGCGGGCACCGATCTGGTGATTGATATTCGCGACGCGCCTTGCGGCGGCACGCCGGGCTTTACCACAGCACAAGGCGGCGTGGCCCATTGGCCGGGCGGGCTGTGCCTGTGTTTTCCGGGAAAGAACACCATCAATGGGCGGATTGTCATGGTATCGGGCGACATGAACCTGACCTTCAAGGATTACCTGCGCGATCCGATTGATTTCCGGATCGAGGACGATTTCGTGCGCGAAATTTCGGGTGACAACCTCGATGCGGATCTTTTCCGCGAATATCTAGCTGCTTGGGGCGATCCTATCGCTTACGGTCTGTCCCATGTGGGCTGGGGCATGAACCCCCGCGCCCGATGGGAGAGCATGGCGCTTTATGACAAGCGCGACGTGCAGGCGACAGAGTTCCGCGCCTGGGCCGGGAATTTCCTCTGGTCTACCGGATCAAACCAATATGCAGGCCGCTTCACGCTGGGACATTTCGATCTGCCCATGCGCGGCTGCACCATCACGCTCGACGGAACCCCTGTGGTTGTCGACGGCACGCTTCAAGGAGATTTGGCATGAAAATGACGCATCGCGATTACTATGATATATCTCGCTTTCGGCCCGAGCATGTTGAGATGCTGGAAAAGATCAACACTCTTGGTCCCAAATTCGCCGAACGCGCCCCGCAGCATGATAAAGAGGCGAGCTTTCCGACGCAGAATTACAAGGACCTGCGCGATGCGGGCTTCCTAAAACTGGTCATCCCCGAGGAATTCGGTGGCTATGGTTTTACCCTTGGCGAATACGCGACCATCGGCGCTGAGGTTGGTAAGTACTGCGGCGCGACGGCGTTGACTTTTAACATGCACACCTCATCGATGATGTGGTTGCGGTTCATGTATGAGATGGACAACCTTACCCCCGGCGAACGCGCCGCCTTTAAGCGGATGCGGGAAATTCAGTTCGCGAAGGTCGTCAATGACGGTGCAATCTTTAGCCAGCCGATTTCCGAAGGTGGGGTCAACTGGACGTCCGAGCCGATCAAGACCAACTGCCGCAAGGTTGACGGTGGCTGGGTGATCAACGGGTTCAAGAAATTCGCCTCGCTTGCCGGCAATTGCGACTATTATTCCATCGTCTGCACGGAACATTTCGAGGGCAAAGACCCGGCCCATGAAGACACGATGGACTTTGCGGTACATAAGGATGCGCCGGGTCTGAGCATCGTGGGCGAATGGGACCCCATCGGGATGCGCGGCACGGTCAGCCGCGACTTGATCCTGAAAGATGTGTTTGTCTCCGAAGATGATCTGATGATGCCTGCCGGGGTCTTTGGCAAGACGCTCAGCCAATGGCCGCATATGATGGCGACCCTGACCCCGGCCTATATGGGTGTGGCGCAATCGGCCTATGATTTCACGGTGGAATATCTGCGGGGCGAGACGCCCGGCCAGCCTCCCATAGACCGCCGCGTTTACCCAACCAAACGCGCAACTGTCGGCAAGATGTTCCAGAAGCTGACAGAGATGCGCAACCTCTGGATCAATGCTTTCCTTGAGGCAAAACCCTTCCCCTCGAAGGCTGAGGTGATGCGCATCTATGCCGCGCAATATGCGGTGATGGAGGGCGTGCAGGAACTGGCCGCGCTGGCAATCCGCACATGCGGAGGTCAATCGATGTTGAAGTCCTTGCCGCTGGAACGGATCTATCGCGACAGCCGCTGCGGCGCACTGATGTTGCCCTATACCACTGAAATCATGGAGGACTACCTGTCTATGATGTCGGTTTATGACATGGACGATATTGACAAGGTCAACACGGAAACGGTCTCGGCCCGCGTGTCTATGTGGCGCCCTGCGGATGACGCCGGGGCGATTGCAGCGGAGTAGTCTGGTGCCTTCCGCCTCTGTCCACTGCGTCCGAACGCTCAAGGCCAGTGCTGCCGATGTGTGGCGCGTGCTGGGAACCTTTGACGTTTCTTGGCATCCCGGCATTGCAGAATGCGCTTTACTGCGGGCACCGGATGGGGCCTTGATGCGGGTCTTTACGGATGTGGATGGCGGTGAATATGAAGAACGCCGGACGTACCTCAGCGATACGGACCGGGTGTTATGCTATGCGCTGACCAAGGGCGTTGACGGGTTGCTAAACTACGCTGCACGCGTCGAGGTGACGGAAAACAATGATGGCGCGGTGGTAACATGGCATGCCGAAATTTCAGCCGCGTCCGGTCGGTTAGAAGCGATTGTGGCAGGCACAGAAGCGATTTTTGAGGCCGGATTGGATGCACTTTCCCAACTGCCGCATGCACGCTCTGTCCCGCGTTCTGCACTGACGCCCAGCACGACAGAAGGGCGCGACGTGGTAATCAAGGGCTTGCCAAAGCTCACCCTTTTGAAAGGAGAGTTGACGGGGGCCGACAGCGACACGCTTGTCCTGTTCCTGCATGGCATTGGTGGGAACGCCTCGAATTGGAACGGTCAGATCAAGGCTTTGGGGTCACAATACGCCGTCGCGGCGCTTAATTTGCGGGGCTACGGTTGCAGCACGCTGGGTCATGCCCCGTCGCAGGTGGATGACTACTGCGAGGATATTCACCACGTTGCTCGGACATTGGGTGTCAAAAGGCTGGTGCTTGTTGGGCTAAGCTATGGCAGCTGGATCGCGACAAGTTATGCTCTGCGACACGGGGACATGATGGCGGGGCTGGTTTTGGCGGGAGGTTGCACCGGCATGTCAGAGGCCGACCCGCGAGAACGGGAAAACTTCCGTGTGAGCCGAGAGGTGCCATTGGACGCAGGACAGACCCCATCAGATTTTGCACCTGCAGTGGTGGACATCATAAAAGGGCCAAATGCCACTGACACGCAAATCGAAGAGATGCGCGCATCAATGGCGGCGATCCCTGCAGAAACCTACCGCGATGCGCTGCAATGCTTTACTAACCCGTTGGAACAGTTCGATTTCGCGCGGCTGGATTGCCCAGTTTTGATGATGACCGGCGAGTATGACCGTCTTGCGCCGCCCGACGAAATCCGACGCGTCTCTGAACGTATCATGGAGGCACGTCAGGCCATGGGCCAGAGCGCGGATGTGCAGTTTGAGGTCGTTGAAGGTGCGGGGCATATCTGCAATCTGGAAGCCTCAGATCAAGTCAACGGTCTGTTGCACCGCTTTTTGTCACGCCTGCCCGGTGTGGCCAAGGACGACAAAGCCAGCCTGCCAGAGCGTCAGCGTGAAAAGCGCGAGCGCATTTGTCAGGCCGCCCATGACGAGTTCTGTGAAAACGGCTTTGATGGTGCGTCGATGGATCGGATCGCGGCGCGCGCAGATGTTTCAAAGCCGACGCTGTATCAATATTTCGGCGGCAAGGATGTGCTGCTGGACGTGGTGTTGGAGGCAGGGCGCAATCAGATCATAGCCCCTTTGCTGGTGCGCGAGGGTTCATTGGTGGACCGGCTTTGGCGTTTCACCTGGGTCTATGCGGATTTCGTATTGCGCCCGGACATGCTGTCACTGGCGCGCTTGATCCTTGGCGAAGCCGCTCGCAGGCCGGAGACCGCGATGGCCTATCATCAAAACGGACCGGAGCGGGCTTTTGAAGGGCTTGTGGACTTTGTTCGCGATGCCGAATACAGCGGCGATTTGGCAACTGACGCCGCCGACCTTGCAGCGCAAGATCTATGGTCGCTGATCTTGTCGGGACCGCGGGACTATTGCCTGCACTATGCAGCGCATCGCCCAACAGACCGCGAATTACTGCGCAGTATCGGACATGGTCTGCGCGTCTTTTTAAAAGCTTACGGCACTGATCCGGCGGCGCAAATCGAAGAATTACAAAGGCTCATTTCAGCAAAGACTGAAAGCCTGCAACAACAGGGTGAACATATGTGACTGAAGCAACAGGGGATCGTTTTGTCACCGTCGCGGTGACGGATACCAACGGGCTATTACGCGGCCAAAAATCGCCGCGAGCGGTCTGGCCGGATTGATCGAGGATGGCATGGGCATAATCCCCCCGGCCAATGGGCAACGCCACCCGGTGTTGTGGTAAAGCCTGGCGTACCCCCAGAAGGGGCATCGCGGATATCAATGATGAGGTCCGTTCCCGCCGCACTTGTAACACGCATTTCTGACGCATCGCGTAACATTTCGATCCCGCGCGCGACTTTGGGGCCAAGATCGGCGGTAGGTTCTGTTCTCTCCAATATCTCAGGATGTTCATTGCAGATCACAACAAGTCGTGCACCTGCGGCTTCTATTTCGGGCCATTCCTCGGCGTGGATCAATCCTTCTACGGTGATATCCAAAATCACCTCAACGCGCTTTAACGCTTCTATCACATGGGTCATTTCCTGCAATTGCATTTGAGGCACCTGTGGATTTCACTGGACTGGGGCGGTTTGTGGCGGGGTGGGAAGGCGGATCGCGGAAAACACCGAACCAAGATCAAAGAGAGCAAGCTCGCACAAGTCAAGTAAAACAGGACGCGATTGCGTTTCGCAGACAATCGCCACTTCGGTCCCTTCGCTGATCCCATTGAGAACAAGAAACCGTCGAAAGCTGGCCGCCCATTTTCCTTCGACGCGTTCCTGTAAAATTGTGTGTCCTCTGTTTTACGGTTTTATTTCGGCCCTGAGACCATCAATTTGAAGATCAAACCCATCTTGGATATGCGCGATAAACGCCTCAAGGGTTTTTGCAGCGTCCTTGGTTGCAATCACATCCACTAGGGCAAGGTGGTCACCCAAAGACCGCGAAATATCGACGTTTTGCAGTGTAGCAAAAAGATGAAACGCCATCGCTTTGCCCCAGATCATATCAAACATATCAAGTAGGAATTTATTTCCCGCTTCCTCGACAAAAGCCCGGTGGATGTTGCGGTTGGCTTGGAAATAGGCCGCGGTGGTCAGTTCTGTGAGGTTTTCTTCATCTTCGATGATGCGGCGCAATTTCGCGATTTGCGAGTCGGTGGCTCGGACGGCCAAGATGCGGGCGCATTGCCCCTCGATCGCAGCTCGGGCTTGATAGAGCTGCTTAACCTCGTTTTCGTCCATTTGCGCAAGTCGGAAACCACCGCTTGCGGCAGCCATCAAGACACCTTCTTTTTCAAGGCGCATTAGGGCTTCTCGGACAGGAGTTCGGCTAATTTCAAGCTCTGCTGCGAGCTTTTCTTGGACCAACCGATCTTCGGCCGTGATTTGTTGGTTCATGATCGCCTCAACCAGTTGATCATAAACTTCATCTGCCAATCGTCGTCTTTGTGTCACAATGCTCTTAAGCGCCACTTTCATCTCCATTTTTGGTTTTTGCACTCTGTATACAAAAAGCCAATGCACACAAGGGGGAACCTCTGCTCATGCGGCTCTTCGCAAATTAAGATGTAAGAAACCTCTTGCGCTATTTCGTGTACTGTATACAGTATACAAATAATTGCAAGGAGGGTCTTGTCATGTGTGGTATTGCGGGGCGTATTTTAGGGGTGCCAGGAAAAGTGGGGCGGGATCTTGTGGATCTTATGGAGGCCCAAGAGCATCGCGGTGCAGATAGTACGGGGTTTGCCGTTTACGGCATGCCGCGTGAGAGTGGACATGTGTTGCGTGGGATGGGGTTCGATAAAAATCGCATTGATTGCGATATCGAAAATTTGAAAGCGACCTTAACTGATCATGGTGGCGATTTTTCGGCCGACCCCCATGTCATCAGCGATCACAATAAGCATTACTGTTTTCGGATCGAAATAAGTGACCCTAGTGATATGGCGGCTTGGGTGCGTGATGCCGATACCCTGACGGCAGAGATTGAAATTCAATCCTGTGGGCGCTCGCTCGAAATTATTAAGGATATGGGGGGCGCGATCGAGGTGGCTGATAAGCACGGCGTTCGGGATATGATCGGAACGCATGGGCTTGGCCATGCACGTCTAGCGACTGAAAGCTCTGTTTTGCCCAATGCGAGCCACCCCTTTTGGGCACGCCCATTTTCGGATGTTGCAATAGTGCATAACGGCCAGATCACCGACTATTTCACATGGCGTGATCGATTGATACGTGCGGGGTATCAGTTCCTGACCGAGAACGATAGTGAACTCATTGCTGTTTGGGTGAGTGATCAGATGAAGCAAGGTTTGACGATGGAGCAAGCCTTGAAAAAATCCATCATCTCGATTGATGGTGTGTTCACATACATGATTGCCACCCCTGATGGGATTGGTTTTGCGAAGGATCGGTTTGCGATGAAACCTCTTGTTGTCATTGAGCAAAATGGTGAACTAGCTGCAGCAACCGAGGAACAGGCGGTGCGCCGTGTGGTGAGTGAAGAAACCGATGTTATCAATCATGATGGGCCAAGCCTCATGGGTATTTGGGGCGTTGGGAATAGGAGTATGGCTGCATGAGTGAGATCGAAATAGAAGTTGGGAAACGCCATATCCGAGAGATTAACCAAGACATCCAGGAAGCGTGTAAGAGCGATAAAAAAATCCGGGTTGTGAACACTCTCTCGCGGCACAACCTTGGGGTCGGTTTGCCCGATGGTGCGGACATCACTTTCGAAGGGTCTGTCGGATATTATTGTGGCGGTCTTAATACAGGATCCCGCGTAACGATTGGGCGCAACTGCGGATGGGCCGTTGGCGAAGGAATGGCCAAAGGTCATATTACTGTAGGCGGCTATGCGGGCATGTCCTGCGGCGCGGCAATGATTGGCGGCACGATCCATGTAAAGGGTGACGCGGGACCGCGATGTGGCGTTGCGATGAAGGGCGGCAACATCGTGGTTGAAGGTAAGATTGGGTATCAATCTGGCTTTATGGCCCATTCTGGCAAAATCATCGCGCTGGGCGGCGCGGGTGCGTCTTGTGCCGATGCGCTCTGGAAGGGTGAAGTTTGGGTCGCCGGCGAGATTGAGAGCCTTGGCGTCGATGTGAATGTCATCGAACCCACCGCCGAAGAAGTGGCCGAAGTGGATGCAATCCTTGATCCTCTTGGCCTTAAAGACACATCGCGCAATTGGCGCAAAATGGTTTCGGGCGAACGCCTTTGGTATTTTGAAAGTAGGGATGCAAGCGCATGGCTCATGATCTAAGTAAACCTTATGACTATCCGTTCGAACTTCCTTCTGAAGAGGAAATTCGGTTCAAAGATGAAGGCGCGATTGAAGGGCGGCCCGCTGGCGTGCCTGCGTCGTATGACGAAGGTGGATCAACACGCTGGACCCCCGAAGCAATCTCTGAGGTGCATGCCTTGGCGCAATTGGGTCGCTATCAGGTGCGCGGATACAATACGTTTAACAAACGTATGCCGACGTTTGATGATTTGACTTTCGTGCCTGCAACGATGACACGCCTGCCTCTTGAGGGGTATCGTGAGAATTGTGATACGACGACGGTTCTTGGCGGGGGGCGTGGACTTGTGGAAAAACCACTTGAATTGAAAATCCCGATCTATATCGCGTCTATGTCATTTGGGGCATTAAGCGCCTCGGCTAAAGCATCGCTTGGTCACGGCGCGTCAAAGGTTGGAACCATGACCTGTACGGGCGAGGGGGGGATGTTGGAAGAAGAGCGCGAGGCATCGCAGCGTCTTTTATATCAAATGTCGCCTGCACGCTATGGTGTTGACCTTGATCACCTGCGTCGCGCAGATGCGCTGGAAATCGTAGTTGGGCAGGGGGCGAAACCAGGAACTGGGGGACTCTTACTCGGCATGAAAGTCAGTCCTCGGGTGAGTGAAATGCGGACTCTTCCAGAAGGAGTGGACCAGCGCTCGACCATTCGTCATCCGGATTTCCTGGGGGCGGACGATCTTGCGGTCAAAATCGAAGAGCTGCGCATTGCCACAAATTATCAGGTGCCTATCTTTATTAAGATGGGCGCAACGCGGCCACGCTTTGATGTGGCAGTAGCGGCTAAGGCAGGGGCAGATGTTGTCGTTGTCGATGGCGCTGAAGGAGGCACAGGTGCCTCGCCTGAGCTTCTTCTCAATCACACTGGTATTCCAACGATGTCGGCTATTCGCGCGGCGCGTGAGGCGCTTGACGAATGTGGGATGTCTGGCAAGGTTTCCCTTGTTGCTGCGGGCGGTATTCGCTCGGGTGTTGACGCGGCCAAGTGTTTGGCGCTCGGGGCCGATGCTGTGATGATTGGCAATGCCGCGATGATCGCGCTGGGCTGTAATTCACCCCGCTATTTGGATGATTACGCGAAGCTCGGGACGTCGCCGGGTGCCTGTCACCATTGTCACACAGGGATGTGCCCCGTAGGGGTTGCGACCCAAGATCCTACCCTTGAGGCGCGCATGAACCCCCAGGCAGGGGCCGAACGGATCGCGCGCTATATGACAGCAATGACGATGGAGATTACGGCGCTTGCTAAGGCCTGTGGTAAATCCTCTGTGCATAATCTTGAAACCGAAGACTTGCGCGCACTGAGCTTTGAGGCATCCGCCTTCACGGGGGTTAAAATGGCGGGGATTGATCGGGCGTTTGATTGGTGATGCGGCTGGCGATCCTCGACTGTGCGACCTTGGTTGACCCGTCGTTGGAAAAGTATGCGAGCATTGGGGCCTTGGTTGAAAACTGGCTAAAGCGGTTTTTGCCCGAGGCTTCGTTCGACATCATTCCCGTGGCCTACGGTGCAGAATTCCCAGACCCGTCAGACTATGAAGGGTTTGTGTTGCCAGGCTCCGAGGTGGGGGTCTATGATGACACGCCTTGGATGAGACCGCTTGAGGACTATCTGCGTCTCCTGCGGGATTTGCGTAAACCTCTTTTGGGCATCTGTTTCGGACATCAAATGATGGCACATAGTTTTGGGGGGCGGGCCGCCAAAGCAGGGTATGGGATGTGCGTCGGACGGCGTCGATTTTCTGTGCAAGATACAGAATTGGACGTTTCGGTCATGCACCAAGACCAAGTCCTCACCCCACCCCCAAATGCGAAGGTCATCGGGGCCTCGGATTATTGTCCCAATGCTGTGATCGCTTACGATTTTCCCGCGTTGTCCTGTCAATTTCATCCCGAATACGAGGATGATTTTGTAGAGGATTGTATCGGTGTGATTGCCGATATGGGGGCTTTGTCTGATTTGGAAGTAGCCGACGCACACTACAGTCTTGCAACCCCAAAGGACAGCGTCTTTTTCGGGGAAATGGCAGCAGCGTTTTTTAGGAAACATCTGTAGAATAAATATATGTGGTACATGTTGCAGAGAGCCGCGGCGTCGTGGGGCCGCGGTCATGCAATTTCAACGTCTGAACAACTTGCTTTTTCGTCGCCAGATCCGAGAAACCTTTGAATATATGGGCGCGTCTCAAAATCGCATGGCCTTGGGGGCGGCCACGCGATGGCGCGGCGGGATAACGCTATGGATTCCGCGCCTGTAGGACATTGTTTCATAGAGAATGGCTTTTATCGCGTGTTCGATGCCGTATCCGTAAATCGCCCAGAGGGAGCATACGCCGCGCGGGAGGTGTCCCATGTATAGAGGTAACTTGCGGCGCGGATCACTTGGTCGTTGTCTAAGGTAACGTCAATCGGTCGTAAGAGGAATTTGTAGGGTTCGGGCCAGCCTTCTGTACAGGCCTCTTAGTCGTCAGCAATGCTAAACATCGGTTCGGGGGTGTGGACACGATAGAGGACGCCATGCACCTGATCTTCTGGGAAAGGTGAGGGGACCGCACCGGGGTAGGAATTTGGACCTTGGGCGTCTTCTTCGTGGATAATGTAAAGCCGCGCTTGGATAGACCCTCGCCCGACTTCGTCTGCGGCCTCAGCGAGAGGGGCACTCATCGGATGACCTGCTTCTGCTAGAAGCGTTCCGTAAACAAAGAAATATTCTGGCCGTTCCATCGCTGATCCCTTGTGTGATTTGGATCTATCTACCTGATGGGCTTTCTTTGGGTGATAGTTTTTTGCGTCCTGCGATCTTAAATCGATCTGGCGTACCAAACTCGCGCAATCCAACACCTGCCGCGTATTCGGCAAAAACAGGGGCATGTTTAAACAAATGGCCAGAACATCCGCCTGCAAAGAGGACATTTTCGTGTTCTGGGTGGAAGTCCAGAACAAAATGCGTGTCGGGGGTGAGGATGATCTGATTGAACTTACTGTCCACAATTCTTTCACCCTCAAGCCCTGGGAGCCGATGGCGGATATAGCTGCGTGTCTTGCCTAGCATTTCTTTTTTGATGAGGCGTTCATCGTTATCGAGGTCGATTTTGTCAGGAATCACGACAGCTGCCTTTACCCCTGATCCTTCGGAGGAGGGGATGCCAAAGGACCCTTGTCCATGATCAATCCAACAAGGCATATGCGACATATCAAACTGTTCTGACCCATCTGGTGTCGATGTGTAGAGAACATTTACCCCTACAATAGTCGAAATTGGCTTGATCGTGCGGGGGAACATTTCAGCCATCCATGGGCCTGTGGACACAATTATCAAATCCGCCATAAGATGCTGACCGTCTAGCATTGGGCGCTCATTTGCATCAGTCGTCACGCGCCCACGCTTCACTATGCCACCTAGTTTTTTGAACAGGGTCAAAGCCGTAATCACACAGCGATGTGCCATCAAAAGACCTGCTTCAGGCTCGAAGAGCGCATAAGATATTTCATCAACTTTGAACTGTGGGAAACGGGCACGCACGTCGTCGGTGCTATAGCGGTAATAAGGAACGCCAACCTTATCAAAGGTTTCTGAGGTCGCATCTTCCCAATCACAATGCCCTGCGGTGGCGAGGATTAACGCCCCACATTCATACATGAGGTTCTGACCCGTTTCTGCCTGCAGCTCGAGCCATCTTTGACGTGCTTCACGCGCCCAGCGCGTGTAGAATTCGTCCCGTCCTGAGATTGCGCGGATCACGCGGTTATAATCCGTTGAGGATGCGCGCGAATGTCCCGGCTCCCAACGGTCGATCAAAGTTACCTTTTCCCCGCGCCTTTGAAGCGTCAGTGCGGTCATAACGCCGACAATGCCACCACCCACCACAATAATTGAATTTTTGGACATGTGCGAAAATTTTCCTTGTCAGAATCTTGTGTTTATGAATACTGTATACAGAATACACACAAAGACAAATAAAAATAGAACTAAAACATATTAGGGAGAGATGCGTGACTGAAACTGACTTTTCGTTGCCCGAAGGCACCCACACGGTGATTTTAGGGATTGGCGACATCAACGGGATCATGCGTGGGAAACGAATTCCTGCGTCGAACTGGGAGAATATTTGCAAATCAGGAAACGCGCTTTCCATTGCGATGTTCGCGATTGATATGACCTGTGACGTTTGGGACACGCCCTATGTTAATTTCGACAATGGCTACCCCGATATGCACATGTTCCCACTGACAAAGCCTGTTGCCGTTCCATGGGAGCCCGGCGTTGCTGTCTGTTTTGGCCGCGCTGAAGGAACAGATCACCAGCCAGTTCCAATTGATCCGCGTCAGGCGTTGGTTCGGCAGTTAGACCGCGCTAAGGCCATGGGGCTTGAAGTTCAAGTCGGCGCCGAGTTGGAATTCTATTTGCTTGATCCGGAGACAGGTCAACCGCGCGATAGCGGGATCCAGGTATATGGACTGGGCCGCGCTGCGCGGATGGAACATATTGTGGGTCCAATTCGCCAGCAAATCAACGAATGTGGTATTCCGATTGAACAATCCAATCCTGAGTATGCCCCTGGACAGGTCGAAGTGAATATTCGTTACGGCGAGGCATTGGAAACTGCAGATCGGGTTGTTCTTTTCAAGTCGCTCATTCGTCAACTAGGGATTGCGCATGGGTACTTGGCTACGTTCATGCCGAAACCGTTCTTTGAGCAATCTGGAAGTGGCTTTCATGCGCATTACTCACTCTGGAAGGATGGTAAGAATGTCTTTTCCGATGGTGGTCAACTCAATGAAATGGGTAAACAATTTGTTGCGGGGCTTCAGGGTCGTATGGCAGAGGCTGCGATTTGTGGTGGCGCGACTGTGAACGGCTTCCGCCGTCGTCAGCCTTATACTTTCTGCCCGGTGAATACGAGCTGGGGCTATGACAACCGCACCGTTGGGTTGCGCGTTATCCAAGGGTCAGACAGTGCCGTGCGCGTTGAAAAGCGGGACGCGGGTGCCGATGCGAACCCGTACCTTCTCATGGCGGCAGATATTGCGGCGGGGCTTGACGGGATTGAACAGGGCATGAGGCCTAGCGAACCAAGCCTTGGCAATGCCTACGAGGAATTCCACGGCGAACCAATCCCAACCGATCTGTCGACCGCGATCGAAAAGGCGCGTGGGTCTGATTGGCTCAAGGATGTCATGGGCGAATTACAATGGGAACTCTATCTCCAACAGGCCGAGCGAGAGCTTGAGTTTTTTGGACAGCAAGTGACCCAAGTTGAAACAGATCGTTATTTACGGACACTTTAATGAAACTTGCTAAGGTCAAAGGTACAATCACCGCAACCGCAAAGGAAAACCGCCTCGTCGGGTCCAAACTTTTGTTGGTTGATATGATCGACACCAAGGGTAAAGCGCTCGCTCAAGGTGACGTTGCGGTGGACAGCACGGGTGCAGGTGTGGGGGACATTGTGCTTGTCACCACTGGCTCCGCCGCGCGTATGGCTGATGGGCAATCTACCTTGCCCATTGATCTTAGCATTATCGCAATCGTCGATAGGGTCAGCACATCCTGACCTTATCCGCCCTCAGTTTTTGGAGGAAATAGCAATGGCAAAACCAGCAGCGGGTCAGATGGCCCTTGGAATGATTGAAACACGTGGTCTCGTGGCCTCGATTGAGGCCGCAGATGCGATGGTCAAGGCAGCGAGTGTTTCGATCGTTGGCCACACCAAAGCGGGCGGTGGTCTTGTGACGACCCTTGTGCGGGGGGAAGTCGGTGCTGTTAAGGCTGCAACAGATGCAGGAGCAACGGCAGCAAACAAAGTGGGTGATGTTGTGTCTGTCCACGTTATCGCGCGTCCGCATGATGAGCTTGAAGCAATCTTGGATGGTTTGGGCAGCGGGTCCGCCGCATAATTTTCCCAAAACGTAAGGAGAGGCGGAAATGTCTGCCCTATTTGAGGATTTCACCCGCGCCGCGTCGCAGAGCAAGACAGCGGCCCCAAAGATCGCGCGACAGTTTTCACGTATTGCGGTACTTGGGGGCGGTGCGGATGCACGCCAACTGGCGGCGCTTTGCTTTGCCGAAGGGGCGGAAGTCACACTTTTTTCTGCCTATGGTGCTGAACTTGAGATGATCCGCAGCAGCTCGGGTATTGGTTTACGCGGGACAGGGCCGATTGGCACTTATCACGTTGATCGTGAGGGCACATCTATCAAAACCACTGCCGAAATCGACAGTGCAGTGTGTGGGGCTGAAGTTATCTTTCTCACGGGTCCAGTTCACAAACAACGCACCTATGCGATGGTTTTGGCAGATCATCTAAATGATGGTCAGGTACTTGTTCTTGCGCCGGGACGATCGCTAGGAGCGGTTGAAACGGCTTGGATGCTTCGCATGGGCGGATGCCGTGCAGATGTCACGATCGTCGAACGCCAAGGCTTACCTTTTTGGATGCGTGTTGAAGGGGCGAATTTGCATCTTTCTGCGGCAGGTCCCCAAATGATTGCAACACTCCCCAGTGGTCGGGTAGACGTCATTGAAGGTCTGGCTCCATTCCTCACTCCGTCCCTCGTCGCAGGGTCTGTGTTGGAGAGTGGCTTTGCCGATCTTTCTGGTGCAGTTGAAATTCCTGCACTCGTGCTTGGCGGCGTAGCTTTGGCCAAAGGTGGTCCAGAGGTGCCGATGGGGGCTAATCCGTTGCCCGAAAACAACACGATGGCCAACCTACTAGGCAAAGACCATCGCGCAGTGATTGAAACGCTCGCACAAGAACGGCGCAAAGTCGCGGCTGCTTTTGGTGTGCGCAATTTACCCCAAAACGCGGAGTGGGTTGCAATGGCTTCGGGCTCTGCCTCAGGAGCAGGTGCACGTCCTGTTCCAACGACATCAGAATGCCCCGCAATTTTACGTGACGGTGTAATGGGGTCATTGATGCCATTGATTTCAGCAGCGGGTGTCGCGGGGGTGGATGCGCCAGTTACCCAAAGCATGGTGACATTGGCCGAAACGATCCTTGGGGATACTGTAGCGACAGCGGGGCGGCGTTTGGAGACTATTGGAATTACATCGCAAAATATTGACGACGCGCGTCGTCGTTTTGACGCAATCCTAAGCGGAGGTCTGTAATGGATGATGATCTCAAGTCCATCGCGGCTGCACGGCGCGCTGCGGAAACTGCGTTTGAAGCATATCGCGCCTTTCTTGGAACGGACCCTGCCCATGTCGACGCGATTGTCGACGCAATGGCCCGTGCGATTGAACCCGAGGCAGAGCGCTTAGGGGAGTTGGCCGTCGAGGAAACTGGATACGGCAATACCCCAGATAAACGGGTAAAGAACCTATTTAACGCCTTGTCCGTTGCGGATTATTTGCGCGATGTAACGACTTTGGGGATGTTATGGAAGGATGACGCAACCAAGATTGCGGCCTTTGGTGAACCGATGGGCGTTGTTGCGGCGTTGATCCCTGTAACGAACCCTACATCGACAATTATTTACAAGGTGCTTTCCGCGGTGAAAGCAGGGAACGCCATCGTTTGTGCACCGCATCCGCGTGGGGTGCGTTCTGGTATCGAAACAACCAAAATCCTTGCGAATGTCGCCGAACAAATGGGTGTACCCAAAGGATTGATCCAATGTCTTGAATCAGTCACAATCCAAGGTACAGCGGAACTTATGCGTCATCGGCGCACCTCTGTCGTGATGGCAACAGGTGGACCAGCGATGGTCAAAGCGGCCTATTCCAGTGGCAAACCTACCCTTGCTGTCGGGGCCGGGAATGCCCCTTGCTACGTGCATAAATCCAAAAAAGATGACCTCGGCGAAGTAGCCGAGATGATTATCACGTCCAAATGTTTTGACTACGGCACGGCTTGCGTTTCGGAACAGGCTGTTGTGGCTGATCCAGAAATCGCTCGCGATTTGCGCAACGAAATGAAAATGCGTGGTGCTTATTTCTGTTCACCTGCCGAGGCAGATCGTTTGGCCAAGGTGATCTTTCGTGGCCCCCAAGCGATGGATCCAAATCGCGTGGGGCAAAGCCCTGTGGCCTTGGCAGACGCAGCAGGGATTTCTATTCCCCCACGCACGCGATGTCTTGTTTCAGAAGAAAGCGAAATAGGGTGGCATCGTCCGTTATCTGCGGAAAAGCTGAACCCCGTTTTGGCGTTCTACGAAGCCAAGAATAGCGATCATGGCATCGAAATCGCGCATAATATCGCAAAGTTCGAAGGCTGGGGGCATTCGGCTATTGTTCATTCGGATGATCCTGAAATCGTTGCTAAATTTGCCAGTGTCCCAACAGGCCGTGTCTTGGTCAATACACCGGGGATCATGGGGGGCATGGGCTATTCTACGGACCTTGAACCGTCTTTCATGCTGGGGACGGGCACATGGTCCGGATCCATAACATCAGACAATGTCACAGCGCTCCATTTGATCAATATCAAGCGCGTGGCCTATCAATCGCGGCCTTGGCGCGACATTTATGAGGAGTATGGCGCATGAGCGACATTCAAATTCGTGCGTTGATGCAGATCGACAATCTACAACCTAAATTCGCCGCGTATAATGGGGCAACAGTACAAGGGTCGGTACCCTTATCAGGGGATACCGTATTGATCGGTGAATTTGCCCCAGGAAATGGCGTATTTTCTCTGATCGACCGTGCTTTGAAGGCGTCTTCGGTAGAAGCTACAACTCAGCTCGTCGAGCGTGAGTTTGGTTTCTTCATTCTCCGCTCTCCCTCAAATGCCGAGGTCAGTGCGGCGCGTGACGCGATGCTCGCAGAGCTTGGCGCAACTATGTCGGACCGTTTGAAACCTGCGATTACCTCGACCCAGATTATCACCAGTGTCGAACCCTATCAGGCGCAATTGTTGAACAAGTGGCGCAAAGGGTCTTTGATCGTCCCCGGACAAACTTTAGGCATTATCGAATGCGCCCCTGCTGCTTATATCTCTATTGCGGCGAATGAGGCAGAAAAGGCCGCTGAGATTGACATTGTCGAGGTACGCGCCGTTGGACGGTTTGGGCGCTTGTTTATCTGTGGTTCTGAAAACTCTGTGAATGCAGGGGTTGAGGCTGCGGTCAAAGCAATCGAAGCTGTGGATGGGCAGGCAGGCTAATGGCACAGAGCCGTGTCATAGGGGCCGATGCCATCGAAGACGCACGCCGTCGAGGGCGTATTGTTTTTGAGGTGCTGCCGAATGACATTGTCACCGCTTTGGCATCTGAGACTGCCGAGCGGCTTGGGGTAAAATTGGTTGATGGACCTCTTGAAAAGCCTCTTGCCCCGCGCACAGATGGGGCGATAGCACAGCAACGCGCCCTCTATCGTCGGTCACCGAAATGGAAGACGCCGACACGTGCCCCGCGCAAAGCAGGGCGGTTTGCAAAGATTGCTTTCGTTGGTGCGGGGGGTGTTGGGGGCAATGTTGCGCATTTGGCGGCGATGGCGGATATGGCGGCGGAATTGGCCATGATTGACATTACGCCGGGCTTGGCGGCTGCGCTTGCGCTTGACTTAAACCACACGAGCGGGATCACGGGTGGCGCTGTGCGCTGTTATGGCGGAGAGAGCTTTGACCTCGTTGCAGATGCAGATGTGGTGGTTGTAACGGCGGGACGTGCGCGTTCCCCGGGAATGAGCCGCGCAGATTTGATTGACGTGAATGCGCGTGTGATCCGTCAAGCAGGCGCAGCCATTCGTGCCGAAGCCCCCAATGCGATAGTGATTGTGGTGACCAATCCTTTGGATGAAATGACACTTGAGATGCTCCGTGCCACGGAATTCCCGCGTGAACGTGTTTTGGGGATGGCAGGGACGCTTGACTCGGCGCGGTTCAGAAATGCCCTTGCAATGGCGGCGGGTGTGACGCCTGCGGATGTTTCTGCGATAACCCTCGGCTCGCATGGGGATGAAATGGCGCCAATCACGTCGCTTGCGCGGATCAAGGGGCGGCCTTTGTCTGTGTTTTTGTCACGAGAGCAAATTGATGCTTGTGCCAAAGATGCGATTACCGGCGGCGGGCAAGTTGTAGCTTTGAAAAAATCAGGATCGGCCACCATTGCCCCTGCTCATTCAACCATTGAATTGCTTGATCACATGCGCGGCGCTCGGACAGGACCCGTGCCTGTGTCCGTTATGCTCGAAGGAGAATATGGGATATCAGGTGTTGTCCTTGGGGTGCCTGCGCATTTAGGGCGATCGGGTTTGCTTAAAGTTGAAAATCTGCGTCTTACATCGGAAGAAAATGCTCAATTAAACGCCGCAGCTGAGGCGATCCGTACACGGCTTGGATTATGAGTATTCGCATCCATAAGGCAGGCGGACGTTTCGAAGAGGTGGGAAGTTATGCCCGCGCAAAACGTGTTGGAGATCATGTTTGGGTCGCGGGAACAACTGCTTTAGAGGACAGCGGGCGTATTCATGCGCCCCATGACGCTTATGCTCAAACGGCGTTTATTCTGGGTAAAATCCAAACCGCCTTGCGCGCGGTTGGCGCGGACTTGCATCATGTCTGCCGTGTGCGAGTCTATTTAACAGATATGTCCCATGCGAGCGGATTTATTCGCGCACATGGTGAGGTATTCAAGGGAATTGATCCCGTGTTAACCGCCGTTACAGCGGGATTAACGCAAGACGGCATGGTCGTTGAAATTGATGTGGATGGACTTATCCACGACAAGGCTTCTCTCTAAAGCGACAAAAAAAAGTTGATACGACTCATCTATTGTGTACTGTATACAGAATACAAAGATATATAATCAGGGAGATATAACAATGAAACTTGTGAAAGGAATGGGTGTAGGCCTGTTATCCGCCTTGATGGCGACAACTGCTCTTGCGGAAATTAAGGTCGGCTTTATAGGGTCTCTTTCGTCCGATACTGGGCTGTCCACATTGCGCGGCGCAGAAATGGCGATTGAGGAACTCAATGCCCAAGGTGGCGTGATGGGTGAAAAGATCACTCTGGTCACTGCTGATACAGGCGAGGATGTTACAGAGGGCGTAAAAGCTTATGAATACCTCGCTGAGACAGAAGAGGTGGATTTCATCATTTCTGGATCAATCGATGATGTGTCTTTGGGCTGGTTGCCACGGATGCAGGAGTTTCAGATCCCAACGCTCGACACTTGGACATCCTATATCGGAATCATCGATATGGTGATCGAAGATCCTGATACCATGGCCCCTTATTTCATGAACATTGCTTCGGATGAAGCATTGGCAACGCTCTATATCAACTTTGGTGCCGATGTTCTTAAGGCTAAAATGGGTTGGGATAGCGTTGTGGTTCTTGCCGAAGATACAGCCTTTGGTGGTGCAATCACTGGTTTGGTGACAGACGCACTCGCCCCAGTTGCAGGGATCGAAGTCAAAGATGTTATTACGTATGACGTCAACACGGTTGATTTCGGGCCAATCTTCTCGAAGGCCCAAGCAAGTGGCGCCGACTTTATCTACCAAGTAAGCTCGGTCAATTCACAGGTGATGTCCTCGCAATATGTGAAATTGCAGGTGCCGATGGCGATGACAGGGGTCAACGTGTCTGCGCTTGGGATGGAATATTGGGAAGATACTGGCGGAGCAGGGGGCGGGATTTCGACGCTCTCTCCTGTGCCGTCCGTTGGGTTCGAGCTTGATCCCGTCAGTGCAAAATTTGTTGAGGATTATCAAGCCAAATATACATCGCGTCCCTCTATCCCGCACTTTAACGGCTTTAACGCCTATCACGGCCTTAAGCAGGCGATGGCAGCAGCGGCCGAGGCTGGCGGATTTAAGGATGTCAAAGCATGGAACGCGGCGATGCTGAAGCAAGACCTGAAACTTGAAAAAGATGGTAAGCTTTGGTTGCGCTATGGTTTCTGGCAGCATGGCGAGGTTGAGCCTGTAACTGGCCGCACCTATCCGCAAAACGCACGGTTTGACCTAAGTGCGCCATATGATGATGCGCAGCCATCCATGGTGGTTATCCAGTGGAAAGAGGATGGCACTGTGGGCGTTGTTTATCCGTTTGAATACGCGAATACCGAGTTTGAATTGCCAAGCTGGATCAAAAAATAAAACGATTAAGGCGGGCATTTCGCCCGCCTTAATGACCAAAAATTCGCGGGCAGTTTTCGATGATACAAATCCTTATCCAAGGGCTTTTGCTCAGTGGGCTTTATGCGCTTATTGCAGTGGGCTTTACACTTATTTTTAGTGTCGGACGCATTTTGAACCTGGCCTATGGCGCGTATCTTATGCTTGGCGGGTATATGTATTTCTGGATTAGCCAGAGCATGGGAATGCCGAAACTCTTTGGCGTCGTCATGGCCTTAGCCTTGGGGGTTGCTCTGGGAATTTTGAAATATCAATTGATCGTAAAAACACTTCGAGGGGATCATGTCGCGGTGGAAATCTCGACACTCATTTTGGCCGTTGTTCTTCAGGCGGGTGTCGTCTTGGTGTTTGGAGATAGCTCAAAAATCCTGTTGCCGATCATTCCTGGCGTTGTCTACATCGCTGGGGTGCCTGTGACCTATAACATCCTTGCTGCGACGCTGGCGAGTTGGGTCATCCTTGGGGGACTCTATCTCTTTATCAAAAACACACATACAGGCCGCGCGATGCAAGCAGTGTCGATGGATACCAAAGGCGCGGCAATTAGTGGGATCGTGCCTGATCATATCAACATGATTACTTGGGCCATCTCTGGCGGTCTTGGTGCGTTGGGCGGTGTGTTTTTTGCAAGCTACACGCAACTCGCCCCATCAATGTGGGTCGCTCCGCTGATTATATCTGTTGCGGTTGTGATCGTGGGCGGAATTGGATCAATTATCGGTACATTGATTGTCGCTCATATCGTAGGATTTATGGAGGTGTCGGTGGTCTCCCTCCTAAGCCCCGAACTGCGCGGGGTGTTCACAATGCTCCTGATTATCTTGGTCCTTGTGATGCGACCGCAAGGGCTATTTGGTCGAGAGGAGCTTTGATATGGGGCTTCGTTGGTATCATTTCGCAGCATGGGGCGCATTTATTCTCGGTCTGATGGCCTTGCCTGAATTGGTGAGCAAAGGGACATTGCGCACTATTATCTTTGCCAACTACCTCGCGATTTTTGCGATTAGTTGGGATTTGCTATCAGGGCGCACTGGCTACATAAGCTTTGGCCATCCGTTTTTGATCGGGATAGGCGCCTATACCAGTGCGATTTTGACAAAACGCTTTGGGTTCGATGTTGAATTGGCAATTCCCATTGCAGTGGTTGTGACTATGCTTGGGGGCTTAGTCGTTCTTTTGCCTGCTCTTCGTATCAAAGGAAGTTATTTCGCCCTAGTCACCTTGGCGTTTATGGAACTGATGTATCAACTTGTTCAAGTTATCCGCCCAGACCTAACTGGGGGAACACGTGGCATGTCAGGTATTCAAACCCTGACGCGTGGGGCGGTGAATGGGTTTTACCTCAGCTCGGTTCTGATGGTGATCGTGGCGATTGCCGCGTGGCTGCTGATGCGAACACGGCTTGGGACAGCGTTGACGGCGGTTGGACTTAACGAGAGTGCGGTAGAGGGAAGCGGTCTTTCCACCACAAAACTCAAAATGGTGGCGTTCCTGGCAAGTGCCTTTGTCGCGGGGCTTGGAGGGGCATTTTATGTGCATTACCTCGGATCCATCGCGCCGCGAGCTTTGTTCGATATCAATTTTGTGTTCACGATTATCGTTGCGGTTTTGATTGGGGGGGCTTCAACAATTATAGGCCCCATCATTGGGGCGTTTTTCCTCACGTTTTTGCTTGAGTATCTGCGCCCCTGGCTACCAGGGGCAGAGCGCTATTTCATCTATGGGGGAATAGCGCTTTTGCTTTATATGTATCAACCCAAAGGGATATATTACATGCTGCAATCAGGGTGGGCGCGCCTGAAAGGGAGCACATCATGACTGCTGCGTTAGAAGTCACAAATCTCGTTAAAACCTTTGGTGGTCTCACGGCGACGAATGATCTTTCTTTCGCTCTGGAACCAGGAGAATCTGTTGGGTTGATAGGGCCAAATGGCGCAGGCAAGACCACAGTATTTAGCCAAATAATGGGAGAGCTGCGGCAAACCTCTGGATCAATCAAATTATTTGGCACTGATATAGGGCTCCTGTCGATGCCTGAACGCATTCGCCGTGGTGTAAGTCGCACGTATCAGGTCCCTCGTCCGTTTGCTGACCTGAGCGTGTTGGAAAACATCCGTGTCGGGTTCATGCCAAACTCGGTTTGGGGCATGGTTGTAGGGCGCCCAAATGTGGAACAGGAACGTGACCTTGCACTTGAAGTTGGATTTAATGAGGCGGATCTAGAAAAGCCGGCGTCTGACCTGTCGATGGGGGATTTGCGCAAACTGGAATTAGCGCGCACACTGGCGACAGGAGCCAAGGTGCTGCTGCTTGACGAGGTTTTTGCCGGCCTTACCGTTGGAGAAATTACGCAAATTAGTGCGCTAATTCAGAAACTGCGGAGCCAAGGGATCACCATGCTGATGGTCAGCCATGATTTGCCTGCGCTTGATCCCCTTGTTGACCGGGTCATTGCAATCGAACGGGGAAGCATGATCGCCAAAGGCAGCTTTGCCGAGGTGATCGCCAACGAAGAGGTTCGTGCCTCTTATTTGGGGGTATCCGCATGAGTTTCCTTAATATCAGAAACCTTAGTGCATTTTACGGCAAAGCACAGGCTTTGAGCAATGTTGATATTACTGTCGAACAGGGAGAAATAATCGCTATTGTTGGGGCCAATGGCGCAGGGAAATCGACCTTGCTGGACGCTGTGATGGGTATGGTGCGCACAACAGGGGCAGTCGAATTTGATGGTGTCGGTTTAACACGCCAAAACGCTGCTTATGCGGTTAAACAAGGAATTGGATATGCACCCGAGCGTTTCAACCTTTTCCCCTACATGAGTGTCCGGGACAATTTGATGGTTGGCGCCTATACCGCGAGGGATGACATTATGCACAACCTTGATCAAGTCTATTCGCTTTTTCCCCGGTTAGCTGAACGTGAAAGCCAAGAAACAGCGACCCAATCGGGCGGTGAACGACAGATGGTCTCATTGGGGCGCGCCTTGATGACATCTCCGCGCCTTTTGTTGGTTGATGAGCCGGCGATCGGCCTTGCCCCAAAAGTTTGCCTTGAAATTGCTGATGCCTTACGTCGCATGCGCGATGATTTCGGTCTCACGGTTGTAATTACAGAGCAAAATGCAAATTTTGCCCTAACTTTAGCAGAGCGCCTCTATGTTCTAGAGGCAGGGCGCGTGCAAACTCATGGAACTGCGGCAGAGCTTATGCAAGATGACCGCCTCAGTGCAGCTTACTTTGGCACGCATTAGGTAGGCATGCTGCTAAAGGCCAAGATATGTATTAACTGCCTCTGCATCGTTCTACACAAAGGCATATTCCAAAAGGGAGTGCCGACGAAGACAGGCTTGTTGCTGATATGATTGAGTTGTCTCGTCAGTTTGGCAGATACGGCTATCGCAGGATTGCAGCATTGCTCAGAGAAGCAGGTTGGTCCGTCAGTGATGGTCGCATTGAGCGTCTGTGGCGACGAGAGGGGCTTAAGGTTCCACAAAAGCAACCGAAGAAGGGAAGACTATGGCTG
>Ga0213860_10000203_pt1 | contig 23689 bp, 10 predicted proteins | sample PICome_3_FD_160118 | JGI IMG/M metagenome (GOLD analysis project Ga0213860, IMG submission 160118) | Coastal seawater microbial communities near Pivers Island, North Carolina, United States - PICO550 | ecosystem: Environmental > Aquatic > Marine > Coastal | place: USA: North Carolina...
TTTTCGAGTCTAGCTCGGTGAAGCCTGTTACTTCAAGAAGGTTTGGTACAGTAAACGCCGCTAACTGCCCGTTTGGTCTGAAAGGTGTTGTGCCATCTGGAGGTGTATAGTTTCTATCAACCGTGACAAAGGCAACATTATTGTCTTGACCCGTACTGCTAAATGAGATTATCGGGCTGATAGTCGATGGACCAAAACCCTTCAGTTCGTCTAAGTTCTCGCCCCACTCCAAGTATGTGTAAGTATCAGTTGTGTTTGTTAACTTACCATCATTGGCTTTAATCGCTGATGTGTTGAGTGTTATATCATCCGTAAAGAGTTCGGTTGATCTAACATACGTAAACGTAGCACTGTCAGCAAGAATAAGATCTAAACTTCTGTTTGAGTCTGCAAGAAGTGCACTGTTGGCAGTCAGTTGCCCTACAGGATGATTGAGTAACTGTGTGAAATATTTACCACCAATAACATCAATCTGTGTTGACTGCCCAGCCGAATCAGGACCTGTTGCGATGTAAAGTCTATCGCCGCCGTTACCGAATCCATCGAGTGCTGAATCGACCAGATACGAATACGCTAATTCACCTTGCTGTAATACAACAGGCTCGCCTTGTGTACCAGATCGGCGTATAAGAATGTTTGTGTGTGCTGAATCGCTAGGGTAAGTTTTACCGTCAACCTCAAAGATAGGGTCACGATTTGCTACAAAATTACCACTGTCTGAGTCATAGACAAGAGCCGCGCCATCAGTTTTGCCAGACGTATCAACACCAACAATGTTGTCGATATCAGCATATGGTCCGATTACAACAGTGCTAATCGGAGTACCAACGACTACTTTTTCTACTCGTGTTACATTTCCAACTTGAACTTTATATGTTGGTGATCCAACGAGTACCTTGTCTACACGTATGTCAGCCATTTAAATTCCCTTAGGTGACTTGAGGTGTGACAGTAATTAATCCTTCAAGAACTCGCTCAACAAGTGTGGTGCCATCTGAATCTTTTTTGATTTCTACATCGTATACGTACCGCTTCTTGTGCTTGAGGTCAGCGGTTTGTGTGTTCGTGAGTGACAGATTAACAATACCGTCCGTAGAAGGTGACTTAACGGCAGCCGAAAAAGCAATCTTAGAATCAGAGTCGGCATCATAACCAAGAGCCATGCGAGCCGCAGGTGAGTAACCTGTCAGATCTTTCTTTGTTCCGTCGGGATTGACCAGATAGATGTCAATGGTTACATCTGTACCTTGGTCAATTGTGAGATCTTCATAGTGCGCCATGTATGAATCGCCTTGCTACTTTGCTTGGCTTTATTTATACATTTCAGGCGCTAATATCTTCAATCACATCGTCTTGAATGTTCATTGACATCTGGTGTCTGTCAAAAGTGTATGCAATTGTCATTCGGATGCCTGAATGCCCGTTTCTTGCGGCATGATAGCACCACGTGCGTCGAGGCTGTGCATATGCACCAAAATATCCACCCTTGCATTGCCAACCAGGCTTATCTTGTATAGTAATCACTTTCTCTTTTGACATATCATAGTACTGGAACCAACCATCTCCAGTCTCAGAGTATGTGAATATGAGATTGTATGCGGGTGCATTTGCGTTGTTGTGCCACGAGATATATCCACCGGGCGGATAGACAGCGAACAAAGCGTTTTGCTTAAGACACAGATTGCGTTGAAGTGTGTTGTTGACTTTCTCGATCTGTTCAAGCACCTCTAGATCACGGTGTGCCTGATTCGGTTGAAATTTAAGGTTTGTTTTACCAAAAGAGTGTGATACAATGACTTCAGGAAAACCATCATGATCCTGATTCTTTGCCATAATCTCACGCATATACTCTTCACCAGTATAATAATCTGCGTCTTTATCATTATGATACTGATCGAAGCCTTTGATTGTTGCGTTATAGTTTTCTTCTTTATGAAACCATTCTGATTTCGATAGTAGATTTAACGCAAAATCATTCAGCGGTATATCTTTGAGCCCGGTTCTAATCGTAGTGTTCATGCTTCGCTTTCACGTTCGAGTAGTGTCGTACAACTACAGGTTCTTTGTTGTGAGGTTTTAAATAGCCATTGAAAAAGTTCCAACGAGCATCATCTTCAAAGATACCGACTTTTAGATCAGCATACTTCGGCTCTTTGTTCAACAACCACCACAATGAGAATTGATCCCATCTCTTGAACGATGCCGGATAGTTGTCTAGATCTTCGTTGCCGTTTTCATCAAGCGGCCACCAACGCCCAGCATATTGCTCTACGGTTAGATCAAACCAGTCTTGCATAAACTCTTTCACGATAGGCTTGCTTGAGTTATACAGACACACGCCACCACAAAGTTCAAAGCCGCCTGGTGATCCGTCAGGTTTTGTGGCTCCAGGAAAATACACTTCAGCATAACAGTAATGTCTCTCAGGTGGCAACCCTGTCCAGACTAAATCATTATCGCCTAGATGATCAAATACTGTAGCAATGTCTTCGTGTTCGACCTCGCAGTCCGCGTCGATATAGAAAGTCTGATCATAAGGTGTTCGAGCCATGCCAAGGCACTTGGCTCTCTTGTGATCATCAACAAACTCTACACGATCAGCACATCGTTCTTGCCCGTCAAGAAATCTTTCTTCGGTAAATAACGTGCAGTCAGCCTCAGGATAGAAGTCTTTGATTGATTCGATTAGATTGATTGCAGAGAGATAAAAGAATTTTTTACGTGATGCAACAACAACAAAACCTTTAGTCATTCTTAAACATTCCTAATTCTTCACCAATGATTAATGCAACAACAGCATTGACTTCAATTTCATTTGCGGCTCTTCGTATGCGAGAACGCAACTTCTTATTTTCTGTATTCTTGACCGATTCGATCTCCATGGCTCGCATCTTAATGTAGAATAAGTCGCCTAGTTTCTTCGACTCTTCTTCCATTTTTTTGCGAGTTTGAATATCTTTGTGTTCTCGCTCTTTTCTCTCTCGACGTTTCGCGGTGTATTCATCAATAACTTTAATTGTGATTGCATTTACTGCTTCGTCGTAGACAGGATTCGGGCTACCATCAGCCTGTAGTTTATCGAGAGAAAGAACGTCTTTTTTTCGGCGGCCATCTTCAAGATGTTTTATCCGAATGCACTTCAGTTTTGAGCGATCAGCCTCTTCCCAAAACGCATCTGGTAAAAATTCCACTTTTGTCATTGAGTATCCTCATTATGCAACTCTCACGTAAAGAGTATATATTTCAACTTCAACAGGCGGTGGCACAAGACTTCTATCACCACCATAAGTGTCAACCACATCATAAGTTGACACATAACCATCACCGTCATATGCGGCATATTCAGCCGGTCTGCCTTCAAGCGGGCTTAAGCCGCCATACTCTGCGTTAGGTCCTGGTACTGGTGCAGGTATAGTGCCGTATGCAGACTCATATCCAGGTGCGTCATACGGTCCTATGTATCCACTTTCATAATCAGTGCCATACTCAGAAGCGTAGTCGCTGCCGTAATTAGCGCCGCCATAATCACTTGTATATTCAGATGAGTATCTTGCGGTATAAATCGACTCATATTCGTTCTGATATGCAGACTCATAACACGTTTCGTAAAGCACGCCATATGCTTCACCGTCATAGGTGGCTGTGTAATCGCCTATGTATAGAGATTCGTATGTGCCTGCATAATCACCTTCATAATCTTGCACATAGTTTGGTGTATAATCTGATTCATACGAGGCTTCATAGTCAAATTCATAGACAGACTCATAAGCACTTTCGTAAGTCTCAAAATCATCTCGAATATAGCCGCCTTCATAGGATTCTGGATCTTCACTAACATAATCACCATCATATGTTTCAAGAACAGGTCCTTCGTAAGCAGAACCATATGCGCCTTCGTATTCTGTTTCGTAAAAACCAGTATATGTCTCGAAGTCAGTTCTCTCGTAGAAGCCTTGATATGTGCCTACGTAATCATCTGGCATATAACCGCCTTCATACGGCTCTGATATTTCTCTTTCATAAAGCGCGGCATATCTCTCGTAATCTGTACGAGTATAACCACCTTCATAAGTTTCAAAGTCTATACGAGTGTAATCGCCTACGTAGGTCTCGAAATCAATACGACCATATGTGCCCACATATGTTTCAAAATCGTCACGCTCGTATTGCCCGGTGTATTCACCTTCATAGACACCAGCATAGATTCCAGCGTAAGGCTCATCTATCTGACGGGTGTATTCGCCGACATATGTTTCGAAATCGATACGGCCATATTCGCCCGCATAAGTTTCATAGTCGATGCGTGTGTAGTTGCCGATATACTCTTCATCTTGTTGACCAACATAAGCACTTACGTATGGTTCATCATCAACTCTACCATACGCACCTTCGTAGGTTTCAAAATCTACACGAGTATACTGACCATCATATGTCTCGTCTTCTGATCCTGAGTAAGTACTGTCATAAGTCTCAAAGTCGATACGCCCATAGTTACCTACATAAGTTTCAAACTCGATTCGAGTATACTCGCCAATGTATGTTTCTTCTTGATCTCCAACATAAGTTGAATCATATGTTTCAAAGTCAGTTCTTTCATACTCGCCAACATAAGTCTCAAAGTCGGTACGACCATAAACGCCAGTATAGTTTTCGTAATCAACACGAGTATATTCACCATCATAAGTTTCATTCTGTTGTCCAACATAGTCTGATGCATATGGCTCTTCGATGGTACGTTCATAATTACCAACGTAAGTTTCAAAGTCTATACGAGAATATTCACCATCATAAGGCTCTTGCTGGTCACCCTCATAAACACTTTCGTAGGTCTCAAAGTCAATGCGAGTATATTCACCGACATAAGGTTCATCCTCTTCACGACCATACTCGCCTTGATAAGACTCTAACTGATCACCCACATACTGTGCCGTATAATCTTCTTCGATTGTACGTTCATAGTTACCAATATAAGGCTCTGTTATTTCTCTTTCGTATGCGCCTTGATACGTTTCAAAGTCTTCGCGAGTGTACTCGCCAACATACTCTTCATCCATCTGACCTGCATAAGACGATGTATATGTTTCGGGATCATCGCGAGTATAATCACCCACATAAGGTTCATCTTCGAGACGACCATATTCACCCGAATATGTTTCAAAGTCTGTTCTTGTGTACTCGCCAACATATTCTTCGTCTTGATTTCCCTCATAAGCCGATGTATATGTTTCAAAGTCTGTTCGAGTATAATCACCGATATATCCTTCAAAGTCATTTCGCTCATACTCGCCGGCATAAGTTTCAAAATCTATACGTGAATATGTGCCATCATATGTTTCGAGTTCTTCGCCCGAATAAGTTGAATCATATGGTTCATCTTCGATACGACCATACTCACCAGAATACGTTTCAAAGGCCGCTCTTTCGTAAATGCCTTGATACGTCTCAAAGTCGATTCGCGTATATTGCCCGACATATTGACCTTCATACGGTCCCACATAAGCGCCTTCGTATGGTTCGAAATCAACTCGGCTATAATCACCCTGATATGTTTCGAAATCAATTCGTGTGTAGTCACCAACATACGTTTCAAAGTCGGTTCTCTCATATTCACCTTGATAACCTTCAAAGTCAATGCTTGTATATTCACCCACATAAGTTTCGAAATCAGTTCGTTCGTAATCACCACCATAATCGCCGGTGTAATTGCTTGTGTAAACACCAGTGTAAGGCTCTTCAGCATCTTCTACGTATTGGCCAATGTAGTTGCCGGCATAACCGCCAATGTAGTTTCCATCATACGTCTCAAAGTCAATTCGCTCGTAACTGCCTTCGTAAGTTTTTTCAATTTGCCTTGCGTAAGAGCCCGTATAAATGCCCGCATATTCGCCTTGATAAGAGCCTTCATATGGTTCATCTTCGATACGACCATATTGCCCTTCGTAAGTTTCAAAGTCGATTCTCGTGTACGTGCCGATGTATGGACCTTCGTAAGGACCTTGATAAGGACCATCGTAAGTCTCGCCAATTGTTCGCTCATACTCACCAATATATTCTTCATCTTGTGAACGCTCATAAGAGCCGACATATGCGCCTTCATATATGCCTGCATATGTGCCTTCATAATTTTCTTCTATGACTCGTGTGTAGTCGCCAATATATGTTTCGAAATCACTTCGAGTGTAATCACCGATATATGTGCCAAGGTACTGCCCAGTATAAGGACCAGCATAAGGCTCTGGCTGTGTTCTCTCGTAACCGCCAGCATATGTTTCAAAGTCTGTGCGCTCATAACCACCAACGTAAGTGCCCAGATATGCGCCCAGATATTCACCTTCATATGGCTGTTCTACAATACCTGTATACTGCCCAATGTAAGGCTCTTGTGCAAGACCGGTATATTGCCCGACATACGGCTCTTCTTGTGTAGAGTCTTGTTGTCGAATATAACTTCCTACATAAGAACCTTCATAAGGCTCTTGTGTATTGCCTTCATATGGTTGTTCAACTTCACGAGCATACTGACCTGTGTATGTGCCTTCGTAAGTCTCATCATTTGTGCCGTCTTGTAATCGAGTATAGCCACCGGTATATGTGCCTTCATAGGTTTCTTGGTTCGTGCCGTCTTGGGTACGTTCATAAGCACCGGTGTAATTACCAATGTAGGTTTCAAGGTTCGTGCCATCTTGAGTACGCTCGTATTCACCGACATATGTGCCTTCATAGGTTTCTTGGTTCGTGCCCGGCTGAGTTCTTTCATAAGTGCCGATGTATTGCCCTTCATACGGCTCTTGGTTTGTGCCATCCTGTGTACGTTCATACGAACCGGTATAGCCGCCTTCATATGTCTCTTGGTTTGTACCATCTTGTAATCGAGTATAGCCACCAGTATATGATCCAACATAGGTTTCTTGGTTCGTGCCATCTTGAACACGTTCGTATGTACCGGTATACGTACCTTCATACGTTTCTTGGTTCGTGCCATCTTGAGTACGCTCATAGGTACCGGTATATGGGCCTTCATAGGTTTCTTGGTTCGTACCGTCTTGAGTACGCTCATAGGTACCGGTATACGTACCTTCATACGGCTCTTGGTTTGTGCCATCCTGTGTACGTTCATAGGTACCGGTATACGTACCTTGATATGTCTCATTAACCGGGGTGGCTTGGGTACGTTCGTAAGAGCCGACATATGCACCCGTATACGTTTCTTGGTTTGTACCGTCTTGTTGACGTTCATACGTTCCGGTGTATGTACCAAGATATGTCTCTTGGTTTGTACCATCTTGAACCCGTTGATAAGAACCAGTATAGGTGCCAAAATACAATTCGTTGATAGTTTCTTCTTGAGTCCGTTGATAAGAACCAGTGTAGGTGCCTTGATATGTCTCTTGAGCCGCGCTATCTTGAGTACGCTCATATGAACCGGTGTATGTTCCCTGATATGTTTCTTGGTTCGTGCCGTCTTGAGTACGTTCATACGAACCGGTATATGTGCCAGCATAAGATTGATCTATCGAACTATCTTGCTGTCGAGTGTAGGTGCCAAAATATGGACCTTCATAAGGACCTGAATACGGCGTTGATTGTGTTCTTTCGTAAAAACCAGTATATAAACCTTCGTAAGACGCCGGCTGTGCGGCCGCAACTGTTGATGAGGTACCTGATTGCGAGCGATACTGCCCTAATTGCTGGAAAGGAGCAGAGTATTCACCGTCGCCCCAACCGCAACGACCTGATAGTCGGAAAGTACCTGTACCAGTAATTGTATATGTAACATCACAATTAGCGGAACCAAAGGTCGTGGATGAAGGTACATTGGTGTTGCTAATACCTTGGTTTGTGCCACTGTATGGTGGAATACCCAAAGACGTGCTTGATGAAAATCCTGAACCAGTGACATTCGTGATTGAAACAGTGGTTGAACAAGTACCAATATTTCGAACACCAGTTCTTATATCATAAGGTCCATTAACACCGAAGTCCCAGTCAATATCAACATCGACGGTAACAGTATCACCGACATAAATCGTTGACGGGGCGTTCATGTTTGATGCTGAATTATTCGTGTTGTATATGGGATCAGGAAAATCCTGGAAACTTCCGGCGTCATTACCGAATCTCAAGTTATAGTTCTGAGATCCCGGTGCGTTATACGTTCCAAGATAGGACTGCCCTACTTGTCCAGTATAATTGCCAAAGTAAGTACCAACATAAGTACCAAGATATCCCTCTAGCGGTGCACCGGTATATTGCCCAGTATATTGCCCAACGTAAGCACCTTCATAATTTTGCTGTGGCTGCCCAGTATATTGTCCAGTATAACCTCCGGTATATGGTCCCGCGTAGTTTTGTTGCACTTGCCCAGTGTATTGACCAACATAACTACCGGTATAACCACCCACATAGTTTTGTTGTACGTTACCCGTGTACTGCCCTGTATAAAAACCGGTATAAACGCCCTCATAGTTTTCTTGTGCTTGCCCAGTATACTGTCCAGTATAACTGCCGACATAAGGACCTTCATACTGTTGCCCGATCTGCCCAGTGTATTGCCCAGTATAACCGCCGGTATAATTGCCCACAAAGGTTTGTTGTGGTTGCCCAGTATAAGCACCGACATATTGCCCAGTGTAAGAACCCACGTAGTTTTGCTGTGGCTGGCCAGTATACTGCCCAGTGTAACCGCCGGTATAAGAACCTGCATAATTTTGCTGTGGCTGCCCAGTATATTGCCCAGTGTATCCGCCGGTATATGAACCCACGTAGGTTTGTTGTGGTTGCCCAGTATATTGCCCAGTGTAAGAACCGGTGTAAGGACCCACGTAGTTTTGCTGTGGCTGGCCAGTATACTGTCCAGTGTAAGAACCGGTGTAAGGACCTTCATACGTTTGCCCTATAACACCTTCATATTGCCCAGTGTAAGAACCAGTGTAACTACCGGCATAGGTTTGTTGTGGTTGCCCAGTATATTGCCCAGTGTAAGAACCTGTATACGTGCCAAGGTAAGGTTCATTATCAACGCCCGTATATTGCCCTTCGTAAGTACCAGTGTATGCGCCAACATACGGCTCTGAATCATTACCTGTATATTGCCCAGTATAAGGACCAGTATAAGGACCTTCATAGCCCTCAGGATCGACGCCCGTATATTGCCCCGTGTAACTTCCGGTATAAGGACCAACGTATGGTTGTTGTGCCTGACCTTCATATTGTCCAGTATATTGCCCAGTATAAGGACCAGCATAAGGCTCATCAACCAGACCGCCATATTGCCCAGCATAAACACCAGTATATGTTCCTATGTAAGTACCGCCATATGCTTCTTGAGCGGCGCCTTCGTATTGCCCAGTGTATGAGCCAATGTAGGTTTGATCTTGCGCACGTTCGTAACCACCAGTATATGGTTCGTCAAGAGTGCGTTCGTAGTTACCCACATAAGTGCCGAGATAACCACCGCCATACTCGCCTTCATATGGCTGTTGAACAATACCTGTGTATCCGCCAGTATAAGGTTGTTCAACGTTACCAGTGTATTCTCCTGTGTATGTGCCTTCATACGTTTCTGGATATGCACCTTCATAAGGCTCAGTATCAACGCCTGTGTATGCACCTGTATATGGTTCTAAATCAACACCTTCGTATTGCCCGCCGTATATGCCTAGGTATGTACCCTCATATGATCCAATATATGGTTGTTCAATTTGCCCGGTATATTGCCCAGTGTAAGGCTCTGGATCTTGCCCAGTATAGCCGCCTGAATATTCACCGATATAGGTGCCGACATAAGTGCCAAGATATGTTTGGTTGATATTGCCTTCGTAGCCACCGACATATGGCTCATCATCCGCACCCGCGTATTCGCCTACGTAGATGCCTTGATATGTACCCACGTAACCGCCAAGATAATCTTCGTCTACAGGTCCTTCATAGAATCCTGTATAGTTTTCTAAGTCTTGCCCAGTATATGCACCTGTGTATGGCTCAATGACTAACTGTTCGTATGTGCCTTCATAAGTTTCATCAGTCTCACCAACGTATGTGCCCAGATATTCACCTGAATAATCTGATTCGTAATCGCCAACATACCCTTCTTGAACTTGTCCGGTATACTGACCTGCATATGGCTCAGAAATTGTTCTTTCATACCCGCCGATGTAATTCTCTAAATCTTGCCCAGTATATGCACCAGTGTATGGTTCTAGATCAATACCTTCATATTCGCCGGCATATGGTTCAACGTTTGTACCGGCATAATCACCAACATACGTTCCTAAATATTGCCCTTGATATACGCCAGTATATGGTTCATCAAGAACACCTTCGTAAGCGCCAGTATATGGCTCAACAGGTTGCCCAACATATTCACCAGTATATGGTTCAATAACACCACCGGCATAATCTCCGATATAAACAGAGGTGTAGAGCCCTTCATATGCGCCTTCATATGGCTGAATAACATCACCGGCATATTCACCAGCATATGGCTCAACTATTTGCCCAGTGTATGCACCCGTATACGGTTCTAGGTCAACGCCTTCGTATCCGCCAATATAATCAGATTCATATACACCTGAATATTGACCGGTATACGGCTCTGCGTTGATACCTTCATAATCACCAATATATGGTTCGATTACACCACCAGCATACTGCCCGATATAAGGTTCTTCATCGACACCAGTGTAAAGCCCTTGATAGTCAGATTCATAGATGCCTTCATATTGCCCAGTATACGGCTCTGCAATAATACCGATATATTCGCCCGTATACGGCTCAAGATCTTGACCCACATAACCGCCGGCGTATGGTTCTTCATCGATTCCTGTATATGAGCCGGTGTATAAAGATTCGTAAAGTCCCTCGTACCCACCTTCATATGTTTCAAGAATACCACCAGCGTACTGCCCGATATAAGGTTCAGCATTAACACCTTCATAAGGTCCAATATATTGAGAAGCATAGACGCCTGAGTATTCACCAATATAAGGCTCTACATTTGTACCGGCATATTCTCCGGCGTAAGGCTCTTCAAGGACTCCTGTATACGGACCAATGTAAACTGCTTCGTATTGCCCTTCATACTGCCCTTCATACGGCTCAGTGTTGATACCCGTATATTCACCAGTGTATGTTTCTTCAACACCACCTGTATATTCGCCAGCATATGGCTCTTGATTGATGCCGACATATTCACCAGCATATAATGATGTGTAAGCGCCTTCATAGAAGCCAGTATAAGGCTCTGGATCAATGCCTTCGTATTCGCCGGCATATGGCTCAAGGTCTTCGCCGCCATATTCGCCTGCGTACAAAGATGTATAAAGCCCTTCGTATTGTCCAGTATATGGTTCAGTGTTTACACCTTCATAGTCACCGACATATGGTTCGGTTATACCACCAGCATACTGCCCAAGATATTCTGATTCATATATGCCTTCATATTGTCCAGTGTAAGGCTCTAGCAGAACACCTTCATATTCACCGGTATAAGGCTCAACATTTACACCCGCATACTCGCCTGCATATGGCTCGCCAATGATTGCTTCGTATTGTCCAACATAACCTTCTGTCTGATCGCCTTCATAAGAACCAACGTAGTTCTCATCGAGTTGCCCAGTGTACACACCAATATATGGCTCTTCGTCGCCGCCTTCGTATGCGCCAATATATGGCTGAAGTAGTGTGCCTTCGTAACCACCAGTGTAAGGCTCGCCTGAAGTGCCGACATATTCGCCCGTATATTCTTCTTCGATCTGAGAAGTATATTCGCCAATATAAGTGCCAGTGTAATTGGTACCGTATCCGCCTTCATATGGCTCTTCTATTTGCCCAACATAATCGCCAATATATGGTTCAGTGACTTGTGTTGCATAATCGCCCGTATAATCAGACTCATAGAGACTTTCGTATGTGCCTTCATATGGCTCTACGTCTACACCTTCATAAGCACCTTCATACGGTTCACCAACAATGCCTTCATAACCACCTGTGTATTGTGATGCATATTCCGATGCATACTCCACTGTATAAAGTTCGCCTGAGTAAATACTTGCGTACGGTTGCCCTTCATAATCATCTGTGCCTTCATAGAAGCCAGAATAATCTGCGCCTTCATAGGCTGTCGTATAGAAACCTTGATCGATCTCGCCCTGATACGTGCCAATATAATCTTCACCATAGTCATCACAATACTCTGAATCATAAGCGGCAATATATTCAGAAGCATAGTCTGACTCATAATCAGATTCATAATCTGACTGATAACTACCTTCGTAATCAAAAATATAATTGCTTTCGTATTCGTCTGAATATGCTGATAGATATTCGCCTTCATACGTAGGTACATATTCCGAAACATATTCTGCGATGTAATTCGGTATGTAAGTTTCAACGTACTCTGCATCATATGAGGCTACTGATTCATATTCACCTGTCTCTTCGTATGATAATCTTGTATCGAGTGCAAAGCCTCTCTGTTCCCAAGTACCGGGATCTGTGGGCGCACCTTGTTCGCTTGATCGTAACTGATATGTGCCGACCTTGCTTTCCATAATGACACGCTTCGCACGTTCACCAAACGTGAACTCGATCTGTGTGTCATTCATTTCTTTCAGACCGGCAAAGTTACTACTTTCACGTAGAATAGCAAGTGGCTTATACATTGTAGGCTGAGGCGCATCTTTGCGTAGCCATATTGAGAAGGTCTGTTGTGATCCGTCTGATCGTGTATCAACAAAGATGTCTTCTAGCCAGACTTCCCAATCAGCACCTGGACTACCAGCAGATAACCTAAATGACCCAGGTCGTTCATTTTTAACCAGGTTACCAACGAGTCGAGTGACAAGAGCATCTAACTCTGACTCGTTCATTTCTTTCAGACCATTTCTTACACGATCAAAGTAAACAGGATTTCTCTTGTCGGGTCCTGTCTCTTGAATTGTTCCGGATTCTTGATAAAGTTCAGTTGTGAGTACAGACTCACAACCAAAAGCGTTTGCATCTTCAACACGCAAGTAGTATGTTGCACTACCAGATTCATCGATTGATTCTTGGTTATCTGGATCAGTCGATGTAGTGACTATCGATATTGATCCTGCACTGGTGTCTGTGAACGTAAGTGTATATGTCGCTTCATAGGCTCCTGAAAGCCCAGAACCAAAATCCTCCCATGTAACACGATTGCCTACAATCGATGTCGCGGCTGGTGAAGCGGATACTGTCACGTTGGCTGAAAGAGAGTTGGCTAAAATAATTTCTGCCTGTGCTTCTTCTAGTTCATCATGACTAATATCAAGTCTGACTTTGATGATAAGCGTATCATCTTCATAGACAAGAGGTGGTAAAGGAGGTCCTGCAAACACGAGTGCGTGTCTGTCAACACTACCCGTGACTGTTGCGACATATTGTCGAGTCTTTGTGACAGGAGGATCAGTAGGTAGATTTTCGTTATAGATGGTGTCTTCGTATTCACCAATCGTAACTGTTGTTGATGTTTGCCCGTCGGTTAGTGCAGATGATTCTGTCTTGCTAAACTGACTGAGAAACTTACCGGCACGGTAAGCCAGATAGTCTTCCTCAGAGACCAAAAATTCTTTGATCGCTCCAGTATTATTTGTATCATTCGCAAAGCGAAACGGTACAGAAGACATTAAACAGGCTCAACAGTAAAAATCGTTGTCCCTATTTATATGTTTTTGGTCAGTAGGGTTAGCATAGACTTGATCTCAGCCATATCACCTTCGAGGGTTGATAGCCGATCATCAACGTCTTGTCTTTCTGCTTTGAGTCTTTTGCGTTCTTCTTTGCGTTTGCGGTATGCTTCGATCTTTTCGTGGTTTACATTCAGTATAGCGCGGGTTTCGGGATCCCGGACTAAGTCCGGGTGCCCGACCACTTCTTCAAATTTTTTCATTATTTCGCCAAGTATTTATTTTCGAAGTTTCTGAGTGAAGGTCCTTGCCCTGATCCTTTCATCACGTACTTGGTCTGTACTTGAGTAAACGGCGGTAGATCACCGCCTCTGTTTCCAGGCAAGTATTGTGCACGAGTGAATTCACCACGTTGTGTCTCAGGCACAGGTGTTTCGGGTGCTCGATATACCCATGGTTGCTCAGAGAGAACTTGATCGCCTGCGCAGGTTCTATAGTAGAAGTCTACGGCACAACCTTGTGGTATATTCAAATCAGTCTTCACATCAAGCCCTGTTGCTGGCACTTCAAGCGTTACAGGTGCAGTAATGTGTCGAGACGCATTTGAACCACCGTTTGCACGAGTCTCAGGCACATAATTCAACGGAGTATTTTCAGCCGAATCGTTGATGCAGATACCTGCAAGCCCAAGTGATGCACGTTGTAAGTCAACGATTGGTGACACATAGTCGTTTGCGGTCTTCATATCAATTTTGATATAGACAGACTCGGTGTTACCTGGTGTTCCGCCACCCAGACCACTTGTGCCATCAGTAACATCTTCATTGTAGATAGCACGTGGCTTATCAAACTGAATGTTCACGTCTGGCGTTATCTTCTGGAACTTAGCATCGGCGATAGAACCAGTCTCACCATTTGGCAAGAAACGCTCTGAAGCGGCTTGAGATGAGTAAGCACCTGTGATAAACTTCGCTGAGTATTCAGCAGAAGTGAAGTTTGGTATTACAGTTTCAATGGTTGGGTTTGCAACATCGAATATGATGTTTCGTGTTGCAAGTACCTTGACACCACCACCGGTAATGTCTGAGTCTGACTGAACTCCGATATCAAACTGATAGCCAGTATGATCTTGTGCTGTAATCGTGTAAGTACCATTCACTTGCGCTGACGTTAGATTACTGATACCATCAGCACTGTCAATCTGTACAGTATCACCAACCTTGAAGCCGTGACATGGGTGTGCTACGGTTGCAGTCTGGTTTTGATCATTCAATTGAATCGGATTTGACTCAAGTGCTTTTGCAGGAGCAGGCAGTGACTTCAATACAAGTGAACCGCCACCTACATCAAATACAGCACGTTCGAGAGTGATTGCTAGATCTTGATCTTTCGACTCGAACCAGTACACACCATTCTGAGGCAAGAACAGTTTGCCTAACTGAGGCTGTGTGGAGATTGGTCGACTTGGCTCACCAAGTACCGCTTGCCCAGTCTTCGCACTAAAGATCTCGTACTCTGTTGATGCTGTCTGAACAACAATTGCATAATGAGTCCAAGGCTTGAGAAGAACTGGCTCATCAAATTCGAATGTTGTTGGTGCAGCCAGAAGCGTTGAGATTGTAGGCTCAAGACCAATCGCTACAACATCAGCAGGATTTTTGAATACGTGTGAGTCTGGTACAATGTCAGACATTGATGGTTTGCCGTCAACTACAGGTCGTATGTGAATCGAAATTGGTATGTTACCTGAATCTTTCTTACGGAAGTAAAGTTTGACTTTAGTGAGTGTAGCACCAAACTGATTGTCAACATAGAACGTCTGAGACAAAGGATTCTGTGGCAAGTTGAGCGGTAGAATCGTGTTACCCGCAAACTGCTTATTGTTTACGTTGATGTAATCAGACAGAACCGTAGACATCTCACCATCAGCATCAATCGTATTCAACGCCGCTGTATTGAGGAAGCCATCTTGTGGACCATATTGCCCTGATTTGTAAGGTCTGAACAGACCAACATCACCTGTGCCAACAGCATCAAGTGTCTTCTTCAGTTCTTGTGGTGAGAACGATGCTGGGAAACTACCTGCGTTCGGCAGTGGCCATACTTTGTTACCAAAACGAGTACTGAAGATGTTTGCATAGATGTGAGGCAGAGAGCCCATTACTGAGTAATATGCAAACGCTTTACTGTCTGCGGCTGCCCAGTTGTTCTCGCTGATATCGAGAAGTTTGAACTCACGAACACCTGCTCTGAATCGCAGATAGGTTTGCTTGATTCTTCTTCGCTTGCCACGTCTTGCGATGTAGTAGGCAGGCTTCAGATTAGGAATCCAGAATGAGCCGATCACTTCACCGTTTGCATCTGAAACCAGTTCTTCACCGGTCTGACCAGATGAGAATGGGTGCCCAGTCAGTGAGTTATACTGGAACTTGTTCGAGTTATCATCTGTACGATCAGCCCACTGTACAAACGTGGTCTCTGGCTTACACCATGCTGATACGTCTTTACCATCAAAGAACGGTGTAAACTTAGTGTTTGGTTTCAGACCTTGAGCCTTGAAGTAGATTCGACGTGAACGAATCCAAGGTATCAGTGCAAGGTCGATGTATCGACGGCCGATTCTCTTTCGTAGTGTGTCACGGGAAACCACGCGGCGTACATAGCCGCCTGCATTTCTGTTTCCGGGTACTGAAGCATATCGGTCACTTTGTGAAAGAGTCTTTCGAGTACGAACAGCACCGCGTTGCTCTTCACCATAGTCATTACTGTACCAAAGATCTTCATCTGCTCTTCCTTTCCAGTTCCAAGCCCAGTTGTTCCACAAGAATGCTTGCTTTGTATCAAGTCTTGATGTACCAACAACTGCTTTGATGGCTTCTTCTTTCGAATCTTTCCACTCATCTGAAGATGGTGATAACTTAATTGTACCTACGTTGTCAACACGACCGAATGGATTAATGTTAACAAAACCACTTGCTAAGTCTTGCTTTTTCCACTCGGTTGATGTATAATCGACGTAGACATTATCACCCTTCTTTGTAACGTTTGTGCTGATTGTGTTGTCAGTTTCCATCACAAGTCGAATGTTATCTTCGTCAACAAGGGGTCGAATCAGATTGTTTTCTGGGTCAATCGAAGCGGCATAATCTTCGTTCTCTGTCTCAGAACCAGTCTGATCTTGTACGTCATCGACCATGAAACCAGAAGCCTCTCGCTCTAGACCATCACTGTCAAGTGATGCTTCGAACAATGCTCGCAGTTCGTTGATGTTGAGTTCTGTATATGATTTTAGATCATCAACCTTTGTTTCGAGTTTTGCGATATCTGCCATCGTATAGTGCTTGTGTTCGATGGCTCGAATCTGTACGTCTTCTTCTGAGTGCGTGTTGGCATTCATGAGAATCTGATACAACTCAAGTGAGTTATCGGGCGTTGGCTTCAACTGTGGATCTTTTGACTGTTGACCCATCAACACCTGAATATCACCTTCTTGTGTTGCAATCAGTTTGTCAGCACGAGGCAGATAGTAATCAGCATCAGCAGAGATTGACGTACCGCTCTGTGGTAGATAGTTGATGTTTACAAACTCATCTGTTGCTTTTGTTGACCAGGCTTTGTCGGGTCTGAAGTCAAAGAAGTTACGCAGACTGACTGTAGTACCATCGTTGAGCGTATGATCGGGAACATCTTTGTATGGTATCGAAGCATATGAACCAGGACCGAAGAACTTACCTGCACCACGTGCAAAGTACTTCATTGTCACGTTGACGTTGCCAGGATCATCAGCACCATCTTTCAAGATGAGTTTCGAAATGTCGTAATAGTTGTCTCTTTGCCCATCGTCAAGAATGAAAGACTCGGTTACATCTACGCCGTTATCACGAGTTACAGAAACGATTTCTTGTACGTCTGGCTGCCCAAGAATAACCTCGCCATTTACAACGTCAATGGCACTGTCAACTTGAGTGAGTGTCTTTGTACGTACCGCTGTTGATACACCTGACTGATATAGCACATAGTACGTGATACGATAACTATTTGTGCTAGTACCAGGAATTGTACCGCCCGATGTTGTCACGCTTGATGTGTCGGGCGATGTAATGTCTGAACCGGCTGTGATATCTTGAATGAGCCAGTCACCTAAATTTGTGTATGTCTCACCAGTGCCAGGTGAAGGCAGTGTGATAGTGCCTGCAACGGCAGAGACATCGAGCGACTTCTGATATGTTACAGAAACATCTGAGATACTTTCACCACGTGGTCGTGATGTGGGCATCAATAGATCGTTGTCGAGTGTACCACGTAGAATTGATTCGTTGTCTGCGGCCACATCAACAAGAAGTATATCAGACGCCGCGGTACCAATTGAGCGTGTGGCTTTAATGCTCTTACCAGCAGTGAGTGAGATATCAAACAAGTAGACACGATAACCACCAGTACGTGGCTCGATTGCTCGAATACGTGCAGTTCCTAATAAGTTTGTACTAGGATCTGTTGTAGATGAACTTAAGTTAACTTCATCATAGTCTGATAGTTCTGGCAACCCTTTTGAGCCAGTTGTTTTGACATCAAAATAGTTACCAAAAATAACAGGCGTGACATCACTTAGCACTTGCTCAGTAGCCGTAGATCGTGGTACAATCAGTTCGATAGGCGACTGGTTCTCTACACGATAGCCGTTGACATATGCGAGACCGGCTGATACTGAAAGACTGAGATTGTCAGCATCTTCTGAATCAAAGTCAATCGTGAATGGGTTGACAATGTAGTTACCAGACTCTTCGTTGGTACGCTGTGCGATCATGTCATTAATTTTGTTATAGCCGTCTGATGATTCAACTTCTTCTACGACTTTACCGTTTTCTACGCGACCAACGAACACAAACGAATCAGATGATGTGAGATCTGCTTTATCAACCAGTGTCAGAGTGATTCGATATCGATCGGCACCAGGTGATGCGGTGTTTACGATACCAGCCGCATTGTCATAAAGAGCATTCGTATCGTTTACGTTAATAACTTCTTGAGTAATCTGAAAACCAACATCTGCATCAGCCGATGTGTCATCGTTATATGGCTTGAGAATGATGCTCTGTGCCTTTGCACGAACAAATCGACCGATAACAAAGAAGTCGCCTTCTGAAACATCTGCACGAACACCTCGGCCGCTTACTGAAGTTGCGGGAGATACAGCAGTTGCCTTTGTTGTAATAGAGTAACCACCACCCGTGATAGTGTCGTTGGCCTGAAACCGACTAGGAGCAGAAGCAGGCGTTTCGTCGCCACCATCAATATATTGAACATACAGTGTATCACAAACAAAACCGTCTGAGATAGATGTAGGCTGAACTTCGAGTACACGAGCCTTTCTGCCTGAGGTATCTGTGAATGTGGTACCAACAGGAATGTCAGCAAATGTGCCGCCCGTTGTAACATCACACTGAACAAACTCGTAATCTGCGTTGACGGATAATCCAGATCCGTTAACCACAGCACCTTCTTTGAAGATGTTCGAACCGAAACGAGACAACTCACGATAGATGAGTGTCTGCATTTGAGTCAGTTCTCTCGCTTGCAGTGATCGCCCTGTGTTGAACAATATCTGGTGATAATTATCGCTATCAGCGTAATCGTCGTTATATGTTCCCGACAGAGTTGTTGAAGTAAATGTACTTGCCATGTCTTATCCTAGTTCTATGATTACTCGAATGTCTTCGGTCTGATTATCTGAACGATCAATTCCTGATGTTGGTGTTCCTTCACCTTCAGCACCAATGTTATTTATGTACAAAACCTCGCCCGTATATGCATCAATAGGCGAATCACTTTCATCTGTGAATGCAAAGTTGCCCACTGTGTCGATGTTTACGGTAGCCGACACATCGGCATCAAAGGGTGTGAAGCCTGTTGTTTCATCTTGCCAATAATAAATTCTAGTTGCTGTGGTTGCGAACACTTTACCTTGCGATAAGTTATCGCCACTTGTCATCAACTTATCTTCGGCGCCTGTAATTGACGAACTGTGTATAAGCGACTTAAGAGAAATAGATGTGTTCGGTGCAGCCGTGCCGTCAGTTTTCTTGAGATTACGTATGATACCAATCTGATGAAAATCGTTTTCAGCAATCAACGTATCTGTCTCATCACCAACAAAATCAACCTGCAACATAAGTGCTGAAGCACCGAGTGTCTGTAAAGGTACAGCATTCAGTCCAGCAGGTGGTGAAAGAATTGGTCGAAGAACACCATCACCACTTGACAATGTTACTGAAGCATAGTCATAACCAGATCCGTGTAAAAATGTTCCGTCGAAATCGCCATCTGAATCAACTCGAACTCGAACAATTTTACCACCAGCAATGTCGCACGTGAACTGTGCACTATCACCATTTCCTACAATTGTGATGGTCGGCGCAACCTCATAGCCTGTGCCGCCACTATCGATTGCAAGCCCAATGATCTCGCCGGCTCTTGCACTGTCTTGATTACGTCTTTGTAATTCTTCTTCACTAATGGTAAGAGGTGTTGTTGATGTGATCTTTTTAACTGGTATCCAATTGGTCGTTAAGAAGTTTGATATTGCAATGTTGCTCAATGTATACAGATAACGCCAACGATAACCATCATCGGATATACCAGGCGATGGTACAAATGTGCGACCTGTGTTGCCGTTGACATCATAGTTGGCTGCCTTTGTTCTAGTCGGCTCTGCCGTAGACACCTTCACTGTTCCGTCGGCTTCTTTACCTTGCTCAACGCAAATAAAGATTTCGTTGTTACTATTCATTACATGATAGTTTGCGTCTACATTTGTGTCGTAGGCGGGATATGATGTGCCGCTTGACCAGTTTACACGAGGTATTACAAATGAATTGTTTGCAAGCGTCTTGACTGCCGACATACGGTGACGAAACTGTCTCTGAAAATAATCGTCACTAATGTTAGCCGGTAACTCAGAAAGTTCTTCGCCACGAGATAGTACAATATGATAATCGGCTGAATCAGATATCAAGTCAGCCTTGAATGTATCAAGAATAACTTCGTTGAATTGTTTTGTAACTGATGATGTCATAGATTTAATCCGTTATCGATTCTCTATTTATACCGTTGTGGTAATAACCGCTTCGACCGTTGAGGCGGTCTTATCGTATTCGATAAGATTACTTCGTACAGCCGTAATTGTTGACTCGTTTGAAGGCACCGCGGTGATTCGAATAAACGAGTTACCCGTAATCAGTGTGCCCGTGAAATTACTAAAGTTGATTGTGCCCAAGTTTTCGTCATAGTCACCGATACTGTCTTGCAAAGGAACACCCGTCGATACATCGATGAGTTCGATTGTTCTTGAGTTTAGTTTGTTTCTCAAGAAAGCAACTTTTCCACCTACGTTAAAGTTCTCGCTCTGAATGATATAGTCTTTGTCATCAGGAGCGGCAATTGTTGTAGGATACTCAATTGTGTAGTTTACTTTGCCAGTTGTAGGTACGAAACGATTCTGCATTTTCACACTTGCACGTGATGATAAAACTGAAGGATCTGAATTGTCTATGTCAGTCAGCATATTTGATCGTCTGAATGACTCATCAAATCCACCTAAGTTATCAGTGAAATATGATTCAATCGTGTTTGCAACCTTTGTCTCGATTGCTGTCTGACCTAAAGTGGTCAGATTAGGATTCCATTGAAACTTGGCATCAATCTCGATATACGTTGTTGATGGTGGTTCGAATCGAACCTCGAACGATGCAACCGCAAGATCTCGAACTAACTGATCAATCGCAGTTTCGGTTGTATCGATAACTTCTTGCTGTTCTGTGTTATAGATGATTGACAAGTAAACTCTACCATAGACGGCTGGTACATTATCTTCGCCGCCCCATGCTTTGATATCTTCAATGACATTTGAGAATTTACGTTGAACCAGTGAGGCGTAGTCTTGCGCAGTGACCATTCTGTTCTGTGCTGAATACAGATAAGGTGCATTCTTTCGAATCGATTCGAGAGACTCTTTGCCTGAGCCGGCTCTAGAGCCATCAATCGTTGTGATAACTGGTGTGAGTTTTGCACCAGTCTGATCAAGAATGTCATCAATCGCAGTAAACGTTCTTGCACCATTCGCGGCCGCACCAGCCACTTGATCGTAGATCACTTCGATCTTGTTGCCTGGTTGTGGGAACTTACCAAGACGTGCACCATTACCAAAGGTGAGTTCGTACTGCCCGTTCGGCGCTTCTTTCATTACAAAGATGCGAGAGTCTTTATTGAGCGTAGTTGCGTCATTGATATTTGTATATGCATCATAGGCTGAAGTAGCGGTGTCTGCATAGACTCGAACCTTCACGGTGTTCAAATCCATATTGTCTGTCGGTATCACATAGCCTTCATTTTCATTTACATTGCCTGCAATGAACGTTTTGACTTTCTCAACGCCTTCGAAGATTGCAAAGTTTTGGTTTTCACCTAACTGGAAATAATACTGGTTAGCACCATTGTTTCTTGCAATTAACTGTGTACGTGTTTTGAAAATATACGACTTGTTGTCTACTGTAGTCGAAAATTTGAATCCTACAGGTAACGTAATCGATGATGGTATAAGTGGATCAACAACATACATTCTTAATGTTGCACAAGAAGCGTTGTTGCCTCGAACCGTATAGCCTAAAGCGCCAGCAAGTGCTACAAGAGACGAACGCAACTGAGCGGTTGACAGAAACGATTCGTTTAACGCAAAGTTTGCTAACAGAGAGTTGTAGTGCGTGTTGTAGGCAAGCACGTCTAACAGAGAAGACAGCCCGCTTGCCTCAAAGTTATAATCAGAAAACTCGTTCGTTTCTTCGAGATATGTTTTCAGATTATTTTTAATCGTATCGAAATCTAATTCGCTCGATTTAATTGTGGTTGCCATTCTTTTTACTCCAAGTATACGCCTGCTTCGTCATCGAAGTTGAGGAAGATGCCACCTTCTGATTGTAAGAAGTTGCCGTTTTCTGCTAAGATAAAGTTACCTGTGAAGACAACTGGATCTGGTGCTTTCGCAAATTCTGGTTCACAATCGACATCTGGTCCTAATGTAATTTTGAGAATGTCAACGATGCCCGTGTTAACAACACGAAACTCGATATAGACATTCACACTGTTATAATCTGGTGATGCGGTGACTCGTAGTTCAATCACCTTTACCCTAGGCTCAAATCTCTGAATCGATGACTTGACACGAGAGAGAATCTCTTCACCCGCATCTTCATCGGCTAACTCAAAGAGCAAGCCTCTCAGATTACCACCAAACGCTGGTCTGTATGGCTTTTCAAAACGATTCGTCAGTAGCAGAGTCTTGAGAGCCTGCTTTACTGAAGCCACGTCTGTCTTTCGAAAGATGTCGCCGTCGGTAGACGTTCGTGCACCAAGCGTTAGATCTATATCTGAATAGATCCTTTGCTTTGTGACACGAGGGCTAATCGACAGATTGCCATCTTCGTTTTTGTTTCCAGCCATTGTGAACCTTTTTCTGTTTATTTATCCAAGAATTTCAAGTAATTCGTTGGTTGTTTGTAATTCACCGTTATACTTTGTTTCAAGATTACGAGCATATGATACCTCGTAACTCGAAGGCACCTCAGGCGTCTCGATTACAATCTGACACGTCAGATCACCATTCGGATCATATGTGTCATAGTCAAGCGTCAATTTGTCATAATCGATATAGTCTTTCCAATAGACAGCCAAATCAAAAGTTTTTCTTGGATCGGTCTTGCCATTCTTATCGATAAGTTGATATACTACAGCCTGCCCTTTTCTACGCAACTGCAATACACCCGAAGGGCGCTCACCAATATAGTTACCTGAATCATCGAACAGAGGATTCGGCTCGTAGACGCCTTCGCTTACCGTGAGTCGATGCTGGGTGTACTCTGAGTTGCCAATGATCGACTGTAATATGTTGGCGTGTAGTATCAGATTACGAGCAATCTGTTCGAAGTCTGGTGGTCCATCGAAACTATCATTGTACAGTTTGTCAAGCGTTGTTCGAGAGCCTCGTGCAC
>Ga0213860_10000205_pt1 | contig 23616 bp, 42 predicted proteins | sample PICome_3_FD_160118 | JGI IMG/M metagenome (GOLD analysis project Ga0213860, IMG submission 160118) | Coastal seawater microbial communities near Pivers Island, North Carolina, United States - PICO550 | ecosystem: Environmental > Aquatic > Marine > Coastal | place: USA: North Carolina...
CGTCGGTAGGATCGAAGCCCATAGCCTCAGCTCGTTGCATACGAGAGGCTGTGTCCATAGGAAGGTCACCAGAAGCAATACGCTCGGCCACCTGCTCTGGATAGCCAGTAGCGATCAATTCATCAAGAATACCGCGTAAGCGTGCGCCTATTGCCATGAAGCCTCCAGTGTGAAGCTCCCAATTATATCAGACAATGCCCTTTAGGTTACGTCGTATAGGCTCGCCCCAGTCTGAGGTCTTCCTGTACCCGATGGCAAGGTATCTAAAAGCGTCTGCGCAGTGTGATGTCCAGTCGTGTAACGGCCTCTCAGCCCAAACCTGCATGGTCTCGTTGTACTGCCGCCGGTACTGCCTGAGACAGTCGATGCCCTTCTCACACTTGTCCTTGTCGAAGTAACAAAGATCGAGCATAGACCTCACGGCTTGGATGCCGTCGTCTACATTTAACTGAGGCGCAATCTGCACCGGGGTCACCCGAAGGTTATCCAGCACCTCTAGTCTTGACCGGCCACTGCCAAGCTCTCGAACACGGACGTCATGAGGCAGGATGTGCTGCTCGTAGATGTAGCCCTTCTCTTGTAACACCCGGGCGTAGTGGTCTAACCCGACCCCGGCGTTCTCGTAGTAATCGATCAACCGAACCTCTGGGCCTACGAACTGCGCAAACCAAATAGCCGTGGAATCACCTACACCTAAGTCCCAAGCCGTCACCACGCCCACAGAGCGCTCGTAGGGGACACGATCTATCCGACCCTCGTGTAAGGCGTTAGCCATCTCTCGCGTGTAGTAGGCGCCCTCTGAGAAGATCCTGAAGTCACCTTCCCATATATGCTCATAAACGTCGGGGCGCTTCTTAAAGTCTTCCTGTCGCTCTTGTTCAAGGACATCAGGGAACCACGGGTTGTCACGCCAGTTCATCTCGACGATCTTGCACTGGTCTGGCTCATTTACCCGGAATCGATGGTGAGTAGCTGAGTGCTTAGACTCTGGGTTCCACGTTACCCATATCTCGGAGTCGTCCTCTCGTACTGTAGGGATGAGTTTCTGCCACGCGGTCTCAGTAACAGTCTCTGCCTCGTCCACCCAACACAGAATTATTCTTGCCTTAGACTTAATGCTGTCGAGGTTCCTGCGAAGGCCAGAGAAGACATAGGTAATCCTGCCATCTCTAGATCGGATGTACTTCTCACCTATCTCGTAGTAGTTATCGAGGCAGTCTACTGAGCGTATAGCAGACTTGACCTCTTCCATTGAGGACTCGTCTAACGAGTTGAGGTGTTCACGAGCACATAGGATCTGGCCCTGCTTCCCGGCAACACCCCAACGCATTCCCCATACCGCGGTCATCAATGCGAATGAGCGAGTCTTTGCAGAACCCCGGCCACCGTAGGAGCAACGATACCTAGCTTCCCCGGTAAATAGGTCAGCTAGTTTCGGAGGTAGTTCAATCGAGACCTTTTGCGACAAGCTCAATCACCATAGGTGGAGTCATGGAACCATCGCTACTCGTGAGATCGGCATCAACGGCTTTTAAGTCAGGCAATAGCTTTGCCAGCATCTTCAGGCGTAGTTCTGCCTGCGTTTTCTTCTGCTGCACCTTCACAGCGAAGTGCTGGTCGTTCTCAGGGTCAAGCTCGCCGATTTCATCAATCAAATCAAAGATATACTCGGCCTTACCCCTAATACTTAACGCGCGCCTGTTTTCCTCGTCCTTAACAGCGCGAATCTTGTGCCTTCTTGTCGTTGCCACCATTCATTCCTCGTCTGGGTGCGGTATTGAGTCAGCCCAGTACAGCCCCATGCTGTGTCCTGCCCGGATCTCACCGTCCATAATGTCATTAGTAGTCAGAGGCCAAGACTCGACGGTCATATCGTCGAATGCGACCAGCACGGTTTTCTCTTCCTGCGGCATATTCCCTATCTCGATAGGGTGCCACTCGATGTTAACCACTTGCAGCATAGCCCCCGCCTCACTGCTAATGACCCCTATATTGTAGGTTTATTGGTCTGACTTCTCAACATATTGCGGGTTAGGGCTAAATATGGACTCTCCATAAAGATCATACTGGCGTAGATAGCGCCGCATGGTTGAGTAGTGGATGTTAAAGGCTTGTGATAGCGACCAAGTATCAACGCCCTTCTCATGCAGTTTTTTGGCTTCTGCAAGCTCTTTCGGTGTTAGCTTCATTGTCCCCCCAGTGAAGCGGCGATTTAAGATTGTCAGAGTGGCGGTGGTAGAAAAGCGCCGTAGATTTGCAGGCTGCACAACTAAAACTCGATTCGATCATCTCTGAGTTTTCCATTTCGTCGTGCACAACTTCATCGCCACCCCAAATCATTTCAAAACCACATACGTAGCAGTTAGCCGGCATATGAACTCCTGTTTTCACTTAATGCCTTCGCGCTCTTTCTCGTAAGCGTTGATAAGACCTCGCAGGTAATCAACATCAGCGCCATGCTGGCGGAGATTTTCTATCGAGCACATAAACACAAACAGCCACGCGAACTTTTCTGTATCACTGCCGCGCTCTGTAAACATCTCAACACTAGCGTGGACGTCCTGCTTTAAGTGGTCAATGGCCTCTACAAACGCCATGTCTGTCTTCGTGGGTTGGAAATTGCCTTGTACTACTTCTCCCATGATCGCACCTCCTCGGGTAGTTGATCGAGGTAACCCTTAAGTATGGGGTTACTTTTTAGTTTCTTAATGCCACGTTGCGCGTGCCGTTGTGCTTGCTGCCGAGATATACCTAATCGTTTGCCGATCTCGGTGTAGCTCATGACGGCGCCGCCTTGTAAGTTTTCTACTTTATTGGTCATGGTCTGCTCGCTGCCCTTAAAACTCATAAATGAAAATGTGTTTTGGCGCACGCTCCTCATACTGGGCTAAGCCAGAATCCAGAGCGTCTTTGATCTCTTGTGCAAACGGTTTCAGCCTGCCCTTATAAGTCGTCCTTATTGTCTTGTCGTGATATGACTGCCCGTTGTACTGAATGACCTTGCTTTTAGCGGTCATCCCTGCGTAAGAAAAATTGCTGGCCTTGTAGATAGTCCCTGAATGACCGTAATGGGCATCAGCATAACTGACGATTGTTTTCACATTGGTATGCTTTTTGAGCCATCGCAATGATCGACCAACAAAAAAAGATTCAGAGTTTCTTGGGGCGTCATCAATGCAAGCTAAACGCCTAAGCTCTAACACGTCTTCCTCTTTATCGGCGTACTTCTTCCAAGCATTGGCCATTCCGAGACCGCCGTAAACCATGCCACCGAGCAGTTGATTGTGCCCAAGCAGTCGGAAGCAATGCGAAACGCGGAGGCCATTAACGCTTCCTGAATAGTGCCATGCTTCGATTAAGCGCTTCACCGAATCAAGATCGCAGTGTTCAACCTTGAAGCCTCTAACCTTTGCATGAGAAAGATTAGTTTGATCACTGCTTAACAATTCAATTTGAGACATTACAAAAAAGGCCGCTTGTGCAGCCATCTGATTATTAAGTTTCAACTGTCAGTTGAGTTTCGATCCAGACTCTAGCGCCGCACGACAATGGCTTGTCTGGTGAGTACACCACCCGAGCAACTTCGTTGCCGTCGTGGTCTTTTATGATGGCGTTGCTCGTGTAGCGATTAGTTTTGTAATCCTTCACGGTGATCGCCGGCTCCCGGGTGCCGTGTTTTAAGTTTGCTCGGATCTTGTGCTGATTAACGTGAACAATCGTTTTCATCGAACAAACTCATAACAACCGCTAGCGAGAGTCACACTGCGTTTCTTGGTGTACTTCTCGAAAACATCGCTGATGATTGTGTCCATCTTAGCGTTTACCGTCTCGGCGACCGTATCCCAATCAATGCGCTGGTTGTGCGCCCGGTTGCCGTCGCGATTGTTAAAGGAATCAAGTATTGCCCATGCCTCTGGAAACATTCGACTGATCTCGCGACCGTAGCACGCGCCACCTGTCTCAAAAACATCTTCATAACAATCCATCGCCTTGGCAAACTTTGTTAAATGATTGTCTTTGCGATATGTCGCATTTAATCGCCTCGTAAGAAAATCCGATTTAAGTTGCTCGTTGCCGTTGCCTTCTGTGTATGCTCCACGCATTGTGTTTTCTCCCTTAGTAAAGGCCGCTTATGCGGCCACACCATAAATTGCTTTATACACTGCCTCGGTTAATGGCAGTCCAGAGTCAAGCACAGCGCGCTTGTCGTCGCTCATGCTGCCTTCTTTCATTATCACCTCGTCAAAGTTAGGGAACGTAGCAGCGTCTTCGGCATTAAGCGCAACGATAAATTCGATCTCCCAGCCGCCTTCGCCGGTAACTGGGTGTTTAGTGTAGATTTCGTAAATGTTGAACATTGTGTCTCTCCCTTTAGACAAGTCGGGACATCCCCGACACAGTTAAGATAACAACATCTGTTATGTTGCGCAAGGGGTTTACAGGGTTTTTATTAAAATTTAGGGGGCAGTAGTCTGGGGTGGCTCACCCTGCGGGTTCCCGGTTCAGCTATTGGGCGGGAAAGTGTTTAGCCAGTTCAAGCGCTCGCTGATTCTCTAGCTTGCTCACAGCACAGAGATCGAGATACTCAGACTCGGTGAGTCCTTTCAGTCGCCCAACAAGAACACAGACTTTCTCTAGGTTCTCGATGTGCTTGTAGCCGTTGCGAGTACAGAACATGGCACGCTTCACTGTCGTACACATAGTCACCTCCAAAATAGGCTTGACCATTATACTACATATCGTGTTATAGTTATCGAACGGTTCTAATTCCTGTTGGTACCGAGGCGCGGGGTGTGCTACCACCCCGTTAGCCGTCTCACACACCCGCCAGACGCCGCTCTTGCTCCTTTATTCTTCTTTTGTACTCAGCAATCAGCTCCAGCAACTCGGTGTCAGTAAATTTGCGCGGCTGATGCTTTGAGGCAACCAACTCCTTCATGGCATCCAAGCCGTAGGTGTCAATCATGAAAACCGAGTAGCTATCAATGTTACCGTTCTTATGGTTGTTGCAGCCTTTGCATTGAGGGTGGATATTTTCTTCCACTAACAGCGTGGCGTTATGTCTTCGGCTGACAAAGTGACCGCCGTCCATATATTTATAAAGATCCACCTTGCCGCACGTAACACACTGGCACATACCGTTGTCGTCTGCGTACTTCATGCGCACCAGCTTCTGCAAGAGCGTTGCGGCCTCTTGTTTTAACTTACCTACGGTTTTCGGCTTCGGCATCGTCTTTGGTAAATCTTCTTTCTCTCAGTATCGCCTTGTCGTAGTGTCCACACTGACAGCTCCAACCGCGTAGCTTGTTCAGCTCAAACTCAGGCGCCATCAACCGCCCGCATTTAATGCAAGGGCGCTTCGTAATCGATGGCCTTGCCATGCTCATCAAAGTCCTCTGCATCGCTTACAAGGGCTGTCAGCCACATTTCAGAAAATGCATCGACATCCATCTCTATTGTAATCGATCCGATAAATGGCTCGATAAAGACGTCAGTCCACTCGTTGTTTTGTTTGTTACTAATGGCGCCACCGATCTGCTCTACTAAAAATACTGCTGAACCGCCGCCGGGTACTGGTGCTCGCATCATAGGTATCATCGCCATCCTCATTCTGTAATCATCTTATAGGAAATCGTATTATACGCCACCTGACCGTACGCTTTGTGGTACGTGATGACATTTGCCTCTCGGCCACTGAGCCAGCCGCCCCGGCTACTATAAGCATCGGCACTGGCTAACGTCCGGTGTTGCTCAACGACCATAAGGTTTGTCTCTTTCTTATCAATTGAGTGATAGTGACCCATGTGAGCGTAGGCGTATTCTGTCCTACCAAACACCTCCCGGTACTTAGCAGCAAACACCGTATCAACATTAGCTACCTTGCGTTTATGGCCGTGATGGAAAAACAGCGCCGTCTTACCAAACTCATAGCAGTAGTAAGTGTCTGCCGTGTTATCGATGAAGACCCGGGGTTCGTTTTCGTATAACGCCGTTAACAGCTCGCGCATCCAAATAGCAGAAAATGGATCGTGGTTAGCGTCACACCACTTCACATGGACGTGCTTGTGCTTTTCCAGCAGCATCTTAATAATCTTTCGAGTCACCCGGATCGTGGCCCGGACGATCTTAAAATTACGGGAGTCACTATCTAAAAGATGCTTGGACGATTGTGTGAGCGGCTCGTAGTCATAGTGAGCAAAGTCACCTAGCTGGGCATACACTGCGGTATCGGCATCAGGGCTTATCCGTATTGCTTCGGCAAACCAGTTAGTTAGTGTCTCCTCAGCGATCTTGAGATCCCAGTCACCGTTGCCTGTCTGACCAGAGGCATCGACCTCATCTTTGTCAGCCAGCATCCCCATGTGATAGTCGGTAACCACAAAACAGTTAAGCAGGTGGTCTGCGTTTACCTCGGGAGCAGGGACAGGAGCCTCTGGCTCTATCTCTTCAGACATTGCCTGCACAATCTCGCGCATCATCTCGATTTGTTGGTTAGCGTCAGCCCGGGTCTTTACCCACGTCATGATGGGCTTGTTATCGGCATCGTAGAGAATGGAGTGACCGCGGGTGACCTCGCCTTCAGGGATCACGTTTAGCCTGTCGTGACGCGGGGAGAAGCCCTGCAATGCGCTTTTTCTTAAAACGCCTTTCAAGCGATCTCTGACAGCCTTGCGGTCAATGTTGAGCTTTTCGGCTATCTGATGAACGGTCATCTTATCCACCCAACACAGCTCAATGGCCTCTTTCTGCTTTTCAGTCAGCGTGACCTTTTCTAGTATTTGCCGCGCCTCTTCTTCTGTGAATGCTCTTGCGACATTGCCCATAATTCCCCCCAGAATTATCTACTCCCGTCCGAACCTCACGTCTATGTCACGAGTCTCGGCAAGGTGTTTTGCAATGACTCGATACACGTCATCAACGTCGTGCATCTTTAGCTGCGTTACTGATTTTTTATCGAACATGGCCTTTTGCACAGGACGCCATATAATCTCTTTAACAAGGATTCCTGTTGGCTCTATAGGAAGGGTTACCACTTGTTGCATATCGTGCCCAGAGGCCGCTAAAGCGCGTGCTATGTCATCACAATAAGCGTGTATTGCCTTCATCTGCTGTGACGTTAGCTTCGGCTCTAGAATCTCGTAGACCTTGCCTGAGTCTCTATGCTCCATGATGTAGTTACAGAACTGCTCGGCTTGGAATTTGTTAGTGACTGTCCAGCGCTGTGACATTCTTCAAGCCCTCCCATAAAGCGTCCATCGGCGCCATACGCGCGTACTCAAGCTTGCCAGCATCTGCTCTCTCGATAAAAAGACCTGTGTCTTGCCCTTTATAAACTACCCGGGCTTTATCCCAAAAATGCGATTTCCACATCCACCCCATAAACGACACGTCATCGTTTGTCACAGAGGCAAACACATAACCCTGAACCCTGTAATCTTTCTGATCTAGAGTGACGTGACCCTCTTGCGTTGAACAAGGTGGTACGTTGCGCTTCTTAGCCTTGACGTCAATGGTTACGTCTTTCTTACCGTTAACGACAAAATCATAATGGCCTTTCAATGGCCCAACGTAAGAGAATGGAATGTTTCTGGCTAACAGCTCGTGCGCGAATGCCGCTTCTGCCTGCCATCCTGCAATCTGCCCGGAGCCGTCTGGCTTAATGGTCATCGCGTTATACGGCTTTCCTGTGTATATGCTCACGCCTCGACCCTCCGGCCATCCAGCGTCATATACTGACCATACTGCGCGAGGCATCGCTGACGAAACGCCTCTGATTCCATGAAGTCGTGGGTCAAACAGTCCACCGATGTCCAAGCCTTCAGCCCGATTTTACCACGATCCTGTGTTTGAAGTATCTGAGCAGCGAACGGAGATATACCGCGCTCTTCTTTGCTTGCCTTGTTAAGCCACGCTGTTACAAAGCGCTTGATGCCCTTCCTAGTCTTACGCTTGCTGGCATTAGCATCAGACCATGCGGCCATTGCTAACAGCTCTCGGTGTACGTCTAAGTCGGGGTAGCTCTGTTGAAGGTAGACAGCGTATTCATCGTCCACCTCGAAGTATGTACCGTCATTAAGAATTATCATTTAGGTACTTCCTCAGTTTTTTCCATTTTAGATTCGACTCTAAAACAGCAACCACGATATACGGTTCATTAGGCCACCAAAGTCTGAGTTGCTCTGCTTCTGCAACACAATCATATTGCTTAACAATTTCTTTGGTTTCAGCATTAATTATTAAATACATATCCACACTTTCCCTTTTGATGTCCTAACGGACAACAATCCATAAGTTAATAATGACGAGCGTTGATTACTGTATCGAATCTTGACATCTATCCGCTTGATCTGCTCTCGACCAGCGGGGCGCATCATAGAGAGGGTCAACTCCGTCTCCGAGGTTCTTAGGTTCCCCGGCCTAACGCCCAGTAATTTCTGACAAAAGAGGAAGACAAGGGTAGTACGAAGACGTACAGGGGTGTCCCATAACGTACACTAGGTGTATACTACCCAAGTCTTCTCTCATAGCCGAGGTCAAGACTACCACTAAACACCGTTACGGTCATAGTGGTTTCTCCCTTAGCCCCTCAATCGAGGGGCTTTTTATTGAGCAAGTGATAAGTAGCGTACCGCTTGCCATCTCTCACAGTGACCTCAGTATGGATCTGATGACCCTGCATCCTGAGATCATTAATCCTAGCCGCCAACCGAAAGCAGCCGTAGTTATTCAACGCCTCCATCGCCGTCAGAGGCGCCTTCGACAAGTGGTTTAAGATTTGAATTGTCTGACTCATTTTTACTCTCCCAAGTTAAAAAGTCGTGCAATGAAAGGCCGAAGTAATCGGCCAGTTTGATCGCGCGGGTCAGCGACATATCATCGCTGTTCTTCCAGCGGTAAACAGTCATAGGCGTTACCTCTAGCTTTTTAGCCATAGCGGTGCCTGCCGGGTCACCGCATAGATCAAGTAAGGCCGTCAAACTAAAGCCCGGACTGTTAAGGTTCTGGTTCATCTCAATCTCCACCTAGAACGGTATGTCAGTATCAAAGCCTTCATCTGGCTTAGGCGCCAAAGCTTGACGCGCCTGCTGCATACCCTTTGCGTGAACCTCTTGCTTGAGCTTTGTGCTCAATCGCATATAGGTGTTGCCATTCTTATCCTTAGCTAACCAAGCGTTCAGCCAGTGATCCTCGCCATTCACATTGGTGTAGCTGCCGGTGTAGTCGGCATCGGTGTCTTTTTCTTTGCGCTCATTCTTGAATAGAACGCCGCGGTTTGTGTTGTCATACTCCATTACGCTTCTCCTAATATCAGTTTGCGTGCTTCGTTAAACTCGTTTGATTTAAGGTCTTTACGCTCTGCTGTCGTAAAGATCCCGCCTTTACTTGGCGCCAGCCACAACGCTTTCTTATCGTCGTTAGTGATCTCGCCCCATGCCTCTGCTACGGCCTCCCAGCTCTGCAAGGCCAGATGTTCCTTGATGAAGTAGACCGATGCATAGTTACGCTGAAGTGCATCGTTGTGCGCCTCTAGACTTTGGTTTGCTTCAATTGCGTTCTTAGCCGCCTTGTGGGCTAGTTCAGTTTCTTCAATCAGAATTTTTTGAGAATTCTGTTGAGTCAAAGCATTAATCAACTCATCAGCAGACGCGATTTCTGTTCCCGCCAAACTAGAAGAGAAGAACGCTAAAGCGCGGCCAACAGCGCTAGTCTCTGCATTCTCAAGCGCTGACGTTTTATTGATCTTGCTCGCCGCTCTAACTTCTTCAGCGTGTCCTGTTGATATAACTACGCCACCGATTGCTATCGTGGCCTTCATAATGACTAGCACGTCATTGGCCTCAATCAGCTCTGTTTGAATGGTGTAGTCTGGATGTGCCGCCCTAAACTCTGCGACTCGAAGTGCCACGGTCTTATATTCTTTACCGTGGATTTTTACTTTACCTGTCATAGCTAAGCTCCCTTTGCCATTTGCTCATAGGTCACGTCCTCGTAACCTTGTTGTGGAGCCGCAGAGGCCGCGTACTCCATCTGTGCAAGCTCATAACCACGAGCAAAGCCCTGCGCATAGGCATCGCTTGTGCGTGGCTCAAGCTCCATATAGCGACCGTGGTAGCCACACTCAAAACCACGCCGGTACTCTTTCTTTAGGTAACGAACAAGATCCTTCCAGCCTTCTTCCATCACGTCATCGTAGTTACTCATTATCAGACCCCCTAAACTAGTGGATTAAAGTAAACGCCGACCGCTTCCGCGATGGCTTCTTGGATGCAAGTTCTGGCGTCATGCCAGTAAGCAGCGCGCAACTTCTTGATGAACGGATCATCTGGCCGGTTGTCACTAAACAACGAGTAGATCCACTCAGCCGAGTTGTTGTCATACTGATGCATGGCCTCAGACAATAACTCGTGTGACCACCTATCAAAGTCAATAAGTAAATCAGCCTGCATATCAAGCGGTAAGGTTTCCAGCGCATCGAAGTCACCATCTATCAATTCATAGACCTCGTGAGCCGTGCTTATATTTAGTCTTTCCATTGGTTTTCTCCCTTAGTGCTTTATTGCACAAGGGAAATTACAACATACTCTGTTATTTATAACAACTGTTGTTATGTAGTTAGTACGACCAGACGGTCGGGGAAGGGTGCTTAGTAGAACTATCGAGGTGGATGAATCGGCCAGAGCCTTTTTGGTTAACGCCGATTCTTTTAATGCCATGCGCCATTGCTATTGCTATAAGCTCGTAGGCGTCTTCGTATGACACAGCAACGTCCACGGCTACCCCTAAGCTATGAGTGCCGGGCATTGGCTTCTTGGCTTCTATGGGGTGGCTAGGACAGCGATACCCGCTACTAATAAACATAGGCTTACCAAAGGCAACCCGTATTTGATTAAGCGTGTCGCGGAAATCCTCATCAAAGGCTAGCTCATCACAGCCGCACTGACAGCGTAGCTCATCGTCGGAGAAGTAATTCATTGGTTTCCATCCACTGGGTACAAACAACCTCAACATCCAAGACGTTGTGGCAGATTATATTGCCGTATAAGGGTGTGCATTTTTCTCGTTCTAATGGGATGGACTTGTAGTCAAGGCAGATCCGCGTCTCTTCAGTCGTTGTACAGCCAGTAAGTAATAGACCTACCAGCAGGAACCTCATGACCGAGCCACGCCTTTCGTTTTCTCCCAGCTTCTTAGACCACCAAGACCCAACATCCCAAGAAGCACAGGCATCATTTCACTAAGATCCAGAGCTGGAATAACGATAGCAGAACCACTAACGACGAGTACAAAATTAGCCACAGGAATAAAGATATAATTACTAGCGAGACCAAGGCAGCAAACCCAGCCCACGCTAGGTCGCCAGCCGCTGATAAAAATTGACTGATGCCCGGCTTCTTTCTGGTTAACTGCAATCTGAGCTTTAGCGATTTCATGCGACTGCCTCTCTGCTAAGGTGGCGATCTCATGGGCGAGACGGTTACGCTCATCCGCATCAGGGATGACCTTGTCTAACAGTGTAGATACAGGCGCTATCAGTTGTTCAATCATTCTGGCTCCTGAGCATACAATGACTCCATTGTGCCAATGCGAATGGTTAAGTCATGTACGTCTTTCTGTATCGCTCTGAGATCTTGCATATCCATCTGAACGCCTTCGATCATCATGTCTTGCCGGGCGTCATCAGGTAATGAGCCAAGCTCACCGCGAGGCCACAAGATGCGAAACTCAGTGTTTCGCTCGATCTCCATCTGAGACTTATCTAGCAGGTGCTCTAGCTTGTTCAATCGTTCTTGAATGCCAAAGTAAGCCATCGTAGCAATAGACGTAGCCATTACCATCGCAATCAAATTACGAATCGGTATTGTTACGTCAGTGCTTTCGTTGACTTGCACCATTAGCCACGATATCCATACATAACAAGGCCAACAATCGAGCTAATTAAAATCCAAACAAAACGCTCGGCAACCTTCACGGACTGAGAGTTATACCCAACGATCCCTTTTACCTTGTCAAGGTCTGTCTCCTGCTCGTCCAAACGATACTCAAGTCGATCAATGCGAGCCGCACCCGCCGTTAGCTTTTCGTCAACTCTAGCAATTAAAGTCATTGCTTCGGCCAACTTATCCAGCTTGGTTTCAATCCTGTTGAGACGTACCGCCTGCTCGTCCATGACTACACCCGTCCACCAACTATTCGGAAATTTTTAAAATCCGGGTCGTTTACCTTGCGGATCAGCATACGCTTTCGACCCTCAGAGTCTTGCCAATCTATGTTTTCCTCTTTCATCCACTGCGCGATCAAATGATCGGGGATAGAGGCCACACACCAAGACTCAGGAAGCTTGCCGGCGCCCATCGATCTGAGCATGGCCGTGCGGTCTAAGCACGGGGTGTTGTCATACTCTTTCTCAATAACAAAAGTGCCGTCGTGGTTGTTGTGAAACTTCTCTTTAATCTTCACTTTCAACCACCTTCTTCTTGCGAGGTGCGCGCTTTGGCTTCGGTGGCTCTGCAACAAACTCTACACGAGTACCGTGCGGGATGGCCTGCTCGTCTGTTATATCAAGCAAGTCACCGCGGATGTATTTCTTACCGTCAATGAACAAGCTGCTAACTACTACCTTGTACATACTAACTCCTGAAAAAAGGGGGCCGAAGCCCCCAGAGCGTTATCTTAAGAAGTGGTCAAGTCAGCAACCATGCCTGAAGCTGCTTCGTTCTTACAAACAAGAGTCAGCTCAGTAGTTACCTGACGAGTAGTCGCGTCACCAGTCTTAGCAAGTGCTACGTTCTTGGTAGGACGTAGAACGCCAACCGCCCACATGTCATCCTGCATGATGAACACGTCACGTGAACGGTTCTCACGAGATGGGATGAACTCGACAGTGCCCCAAGGAGTAACGTAGACGTCAGTCATGTTTACAACACGACCATCTTCGCCGTTCACTGTTGCGCGCTGGTTGTTGTTACCAACAAAACCAAGCGCCTTGTTCATCTGGAACGCTGACAGGTAGACAGAGTCAGGGTTGCCGCCTTGCTCCCAGATTGACTGCATGACGTCGTCAAACAGAGTCTGAGTAAAGGCGCGCTGAGTACCATCTGTACGAGCGTCAGAGCCGTCACCAGTCGCATCAGAACCAGAAGTGCCTGATGAGGTGTTGCTAGTCAGCCAAGTAGGCGCACCAGCCAGCTCACGAGCTGTGGTTGAGTTACCAGCTACACGCGCGTTGTTGTCGAAAAGAGCCTTCTCGATATCCAGCTTCTGCTCCTTGGCTACCTTCAAAGTCTGGTAGGCCATCTCCGCAGCACGACCTGCCTTGTTCAGACCCTCGTCTGTGTCAGGAATAACAACAGCGTTCTTGAAGATCTGAGTGTAGTTACCGCGGCGAGTAGTCGCAGTGCGCGCCTCACCAGTGGTCTCGTCACCTTCAATGTGCGCGTTGGCTGCTGAAGAGCGAAGCGCGTCTGTCTGCCACTCGTGCAGAGTGTTGGTTGCTTTTGCCTTGCCACACTTAGAGTAGAAAGGGGTTTCTTCGGGAGATACGTCGTAGATGACGTCCTCAAGTGACTCACGGATGCCGTTAGCGTCGTAAGAGTCAAAGGTGTTTGACTTCTGTGCCATGTTAATTACCTCTCATTAAGGATTAAGCTCATCGCATCTTGGATGCTTCCTGAGCGTTTAAGTTTCGATCTAGCTTGTCTTTGAGAGTTTTGGTTTGACGCTGTCTTCTTAGCACCCGGTTTAACAGTACGCTTAGGTTTAGCCTTGGCTTTCTTGATCGCCTGTTCCTTGCCGCCTTGTGCCGCCCTAAACTGGATGGCATCGTGCAGTACCCGGAGTACACGGTGATCAGTCACTGCCGCGATCTCTTGCGGGTCGAACCCGTAGACCTCTTGGCTTACCGATAGCATATTGTTGCGAAGGTTAGTGGCCTTCTCGGGATCTGCGAAGTCAGGAATAACCTGCCTCAACGTCTCCATTTCTCTCTGTAAATAAGCGTTTCTAGCCTGCTGCTCTGCTTCAGAGTTGCCTGCTAGCGCCTGCTGAATCTCAGCTATTTTCTGCTGATATTCATTAGCCGCCACATCGTACTTGGCCTTTTCTGCTGAGTACCGGAACGGGTCAGTCTCAGCCAATTCTACGTTTGGCGGTACAGGGGCTGACGGTATTTGCATATTCTGCACTTGGGCAAAAATAGCTTTCGCTTGCTCGCGCTCATTCAGGAAATCACCGGCAATCTGCTCAAACTGCTTTCGCATCTCGGCAACCTGCTGCATTCCCTGCTGGACATATTGCTGACCGCTGTATCCTCGCTTGAGATCCTCTAGGGTGACCCGTTGCTCTATGCCGTCTACCTTGACGGAAAAAGTCTCGGGTTCCTCAGAATCGGCTTCTTCCTCAGCGTCCTCTTCGTAGTCCTCTACCTCGTCATCCTGCTCTGGCTCTTCAGCCTCTTGATCTTCTTCCTCAAAGTCCTCTTCGACCTCTACGGCCTCTTCAGGTTGCTCTTCGGGTTGTATCAATTGGCCTATAGCCGATTCGATGCTGCCATCGAATGTCACTTCATCAGTCGTTTCCACGGTGCTGATCCTCGCTGTTGCTGTTTGTCGAACATCGCCTCATCCGTAAGAATGACTGCCATGCGATCCTCGATCTTCGCTAACGCCCTCACTATGTGATGAGCCTCTTCCCGGTCTTCATACGAAGAGTGCGGGTTTAAGAAGACGTTGGCTGCGTCCTCTCTAATCTCTGTCAGTATCACGTTGAAAGCCTCGTCTTGCTTGAGTCTCTTAACGTGTGCCGCTCGATCCTTTATGTTCAAAACGTGCTACCGACCGCGGCCTGAGCTGGCTGTGCTTGTGGGTAACGTGGCTCGTTCTGCAATTGCTTAATCCTCTCTACATCGACCGCAGTACCATACTTACCTATGATCTCCGCGGCAGAAATCAAGAGGTCTTGATCCATCTCGTCTCGCTTACGGTCATCCTCAGCGATAGCCTTCTGAGCTTCTAGTTGCAATTTTAACTGATCCGTTTGCATCTTGGCCTGAGCCTTAATCTGCTCTGCCTGCAAGTAGGCCGCATTTGGATCTTGTTGTTGCTGACCCTGTTGTGCTTGCTGTTGCATCATCATCTGCTGTTCAAGCTGTGGGTTCATCGGCATAAAGTAGCGGTCAGAGTTTCTAACTCCGTTGATTGCCAAGATGTCAGACAAGGTGTTTCTGATGTTAGTCAAAGTCACCATGCCGTTACCCGGGCCATACGTCTGGAATATCTGTATCTGCGTTTGTAGCGTCTGATTTAAGACCGCAATCTTTTGATCTTCGCGCCCGGTTCCCAGACCTACGTTAATGGATACATCCATTGTGGAATTCCATGACCGCGGATCAACAGGGGTGTAACCTTGACCTTGGAAGCGCATCATCTGCTCTTCATCAACATTCTGCACCATACACTGAAGCATGAGCTTGAACATCTGGCGCATACCGCCTTCCGCAAGGTTGCGAGCCATGACCTCTATCTGTGCCGCCTGAGCCTGCACAGTGGCCTGTACGGCAGTTGCGGTAGTGGCCTGTAGGCTGTCAGGGGATAGCCCTGTAGACGCCTTGGTGACGCCCGTCTTGTCTTCTACCTGCTGGTCAAAGTATTGCAGAGCAGAAAGCGTCTGACCCGCTACAAAAGGCACCGACTGAGCTTGTACGGCGCCGGCCTGCTTCACCCGGATAACACCGCCAATCTCGTTGTTTAGAATGTCATCGACATTAACCGCACCGTCTACAATCTCAATTCTGGGGTTGTTTGTTAGTGCGACATTATCGAGAACACCGCGGAGCATCGCAGTGGCAGCGTCTTGATCATTCAAAATAAGATCAGCAACTGACCGGCCATAAAACGTGTGCGGCTCTGGATCAACCTCAAACACCGCAAAGGGCAGGTGAGAGCATGGCTCGTAATCCAAAAGCTTGTACTGGTTACCGCCCATTAGAATCTTGTGCATTTGAGCAACGCCAGTACCGCTGACGTCAATCTTCATGTACGCCTCAGTTACAGCCACAAGCCTCATAGAGGGGTCTTTAATGTCCTCTTCTGAGTAGTCAGACTCATACCCTCGGCGCTCGTACTCTTCGACCTCAGAGAAGGTGTCAGAGTGCTCTAAACCGCCTAGATCCTTGACGTCTTCGTAGTCATAACCCATAGCCACGAGATCGCCAACACGCATCTCGGTACGATGAGCAACACAGTAATAGTCATCGATAGAACGCGAGTTGCGATCAATGAAAAACTCTTCCGGTGGCACGCTTTCAATACACATCTTGCCGCGCTCGACAGTGCGAGCCAGCTTAAGGTCATGACGGGGCGCCTCCATCTCCATGCCGAACTCATCAAGCTCCATGACCATCTTAGTAGTGTGCTTGATAACCTCAACGTCATCCTCATTAACGAGAAGCGTGAACTCCATATCGTTAAGATCTTGGAAGTCATAAACCTCTTGCTCTTGGTAAGTGTCCCAGTAAACCTTGACGACACCGACCTTCTTGACCAACGCATCGTGGAACGCATCATTTAGCACCCTGTAGCCGTTTAGCTCGTTAAACTGGTAGTGCATATACTTTGTGGCCTGCTCGGCCATGACGACGTCTTCTGTTCCACGTGGAACGTACTCAACAGGCTTGTCAGTGTTTAGAAAGACCCGCATAAGAGACGGCTTGATAGCCCGGATGGTATCCCGAACCTTCGTAGCGACTACCTTAGATCGACCGTCTTCCTCACCGATATCGACCTCGCCATCGAAGTATCTCTGAGCCTTAATGCGGTCTTCGGCTATTTCAGACTCGCAGAAATCAACAGCGTCACTAACAGCGTCTCGGACAATGCCTTCAATCTCTAGGTCTGTCATTGGTTTAAGGCTCATTGCTGCCCTCCGAAGTTAAGTAAACCGCCTGTAGGCCGGCCAATTTCTGGCGCTATCTGCTGTACTGCGGCACCCCGGCCTGCATATCCGAGCGCATTCAAAACCATAGCCGTTCTGTCGTATAGCTTACCGAGCGCGTCCCTGTCTGTTAGCGCTCTGCGCACTAACTCTGGGTCTTCAGACATAAGGACATTAACGACTCTCATGCGCTCTGCGTCACTTAACTGTGGCGTAGCTTGTGCGATCATTCTGCCAACTTGTTGCGTCATCGCAAAAATATCGCCTTGCGACATACGCAAGATATCTTCTGCTGACGTGCGTGATCCTATTTGAGCCTCTGCCGCCTGCTGTGGCGCTGTTTGGCTGCCAAACAATACTTGTTGCTCCGTCTCTTTTGCTCGACCAGCAATCTCTAAGCGGCGCGCTACGTCTTCAACTTGGTCTTCTGGGAATACTGCACGCAAAATAGCGCCTTCTTGTCTGTCAGGGTCTGCAAGCCTACCCATGAGTTGCGGAGACCTGCGGAGCCTATTGTTGATTGCTGCCATAACGCCAGCTCGGTAAGCCTCTGCCGCCTCAGGTGAAGATTCTTGTAGTCGGCTAAATAAAATTTCTACCTCGTCAGCGTCTTGACTCAACGCCCTTCTGCCCTCCTCAAACTGATCCCTTACAAGACGACGTGTTCTTGCTAGGTTGCGAACCTGCTCAAGACCAGTGTAGCTTTCGTCTAGTTGGGCTTTTAAAGAGCTTTCTGCTGTTGCAAATCCCTCCGCGCGCGTGCCTTTACCTGCCTGATAGAGACCACTAGCCTCGTCTCGCAAAGCCCTGCGAATGATTTCAGCGTCTTCTAGCGTAGGCATTCTAGTAAGAACAATTGCCCCGGCCTCGTCCTCTCTAAACAGCGGCACAAGCTTATCGCTTTCTGCGTAAATCTGTTGAACCTCAGACCTAGCAGGCCCGAAGCGTTGTAGTATGCCTTGCAGGTTTTCTGCTATCTCTGGAGTCACCTCTGGCACCGTGTCGAATGCCGCACGGTATCCCTCACGCTCTAAATCGAGCAACTCGTCATCAGATGCCTGCATAGCACGCATAACATTCCGGTCGGTGATTCGCGGAGTTAATCCAGCTTGTAAGCCAGCAACAGCAGTCTCTCGCGTCTCCGCGGCACGCTGCGGCAGTCTCTCAGTGATTTCAGCACCTGCCTCTCCAAGCTGTGACTTGTAGGCTCTAATAGTAGCCATCAGAGTGCGGTTTTCTGACATAAGGCGACCTTCCATAAGGTCAGCTACTATTTCATCTGTGCTTTTGCCTGTTGCATCAGCAAGTCTCTGCAACTCCGCTTGCACTCGTGTTGCCGGCCTTTCTCCTAGCGCACGAGAAGCAAACAGCTTGAAGCCTTCACCAGCTTTCCCAAGGGCTCCACTTACGACCGCACCAGTTATTGCGCCACCCGGCACGTCTTGCAACCTTCTCAATCCTTCTCGCTCGCTGTACCCTGCCGCAGCAAGACCGCCCTCACCAGCACCAATTGCTGCCATCCTTGTTGCGCTTGGAGCCATACGGGCTCCTGTCGCACCCGCACTTGCGACGAATCCAGAACCCATAGTTAGAATTCCGGGAATAATTGCGCCTGCTAACTCCGCGCTAATCGCGGCGCCGGGATATTCCTTTTGGTAGTCAGCAAGTTTTTGTCGAAGCTCATCACGTATTTCGGTGTAGCCTCTGTCGTCTTTCCTCAGTCCAACGGCATTTAGTGCAGCTGTGGCCGCGGCCTCAATTTCTTCACCAAAACCAAACGTCAGCCCCTGAGCAAACGAACGAGCTTTTTGTGTTTCAACGGGCGCAACAGGCTGCACAGGAAACTTTTTAGCAAAATATCCTTGGATTTGCTCTTCAGTTGTTCCCTCTGGGAATTGATATTCACCGCCGTCAGGCCCGTATCTGATGATCATTACAAATCCTCTGGTCTGACTACTGTTACTTTAGCAGGCTCGACGCCACCCTTAATTTCATACCGCTGGATGAAATCGCTGTATTTGACTTTACCGGCGCTCAATTCACGCGCTTTTTTCATCAACTCGTCGCGCAGTATTTGTTGCACTCGTATTTTGTTTTCTAAAAGTTCGCGCAACTCTGGCCCCGGCAGACTCAAGTCGATAGTGCTAGATAGAGCAAGCTTTAATTCTGACTCACTCAAGGCGCCGAAGGTGGCGCTTTGAATTAGGTCAATACCCATCTCAGTAGCCGCTTGACGCAACTCTGTAGTCGCTCGGTTAAATGATGGCAATAAATTAGCCACAACTCCTGATTCGGCGCCTTCACCGAGAGCGCTGAGTGCTCTTGTAAGAGTGTCTATTGTGCCGGTAGCTCTTTCAGCAGCGACAAACGCATCTTGGCCGGCTTGCATTGCGCGCTCTAAATCTGCTCTTTCAAGCTCTGTTAAAGTTTCTCGTTCCAAAATTTGCGCTGGCGTTTCCCCAATCGCATCTTTGATATCTACGCGGGTGTATTTGCCAGTGTTAGGGTCATATTGCACGCCAAACATTTGACCTGTTTGCGGATCAATTTGTGGTGCAAAACCTTTGGTGGCAAAGGTGTCTTTAGCTGTAAACAGTTGCGACAGAACCTCGGTAGCCATGCTTGGGTTAGCTTCAATTAAGTTAGCTAAATTATCGCGCCCTATAGTGCGCAAATACTGAGCGGTCATGTTTGCCTGCCGAACGGCCTGATTTTCTTGCTGTGCAACCTGACGTGATGTTTGTATATCTCGTGCTCGCTGTAACTGCCCCTGAATGAGCTGCTGGTTGGGATTAACAGTCATTGACTGAAGACCTGCGGCTAATCGAGCACGTGCCGCTGGGTCTTGCATAACGTCTAGTGCTCGACGTCCTAGCTGTGACAAACCGCTTAGAAACGGGTTAGGTGGCCGAGAGCCGGGTGCAGGCCCGACAGCTTGAGCAGGTTGCATGGCTTGCTGGCGAGCAACTCGGAACCTTTCTTGAGTCGCTAGAGCCTCTGGAGTCCTTGATCGTCGCAACAACTCCATTTGCGCAATCATCTTGCGCTCTTCTTGTTCCATCCTTAGCTGTTCAGGTGTCATCCGATTACTCCCGCAGTTGCGAGTCGCTCTAGCAAGCCCATGAACTTTTCGATGCCCGTTTTGTCATCTTCACCAGCGCCACCGTAATTCATACCGCCACCTTGACCTGCCTGCATTTGCGGGGCAAGTATCATGCCTAGCAGACCACCACCGCGTTGAATTGGCATCATTTGCATATTCATTGGTTGCGCGCCATATGCCGCAGCATTTTGGCCCACCTTTCCCAGCATCATGAGGCGCTTTTTATCTTCCTCGCTCAGCTTGTCGAAAAAACTTAAACCTCCGCCTTGTGGCGCCGGACTTGACCCAGTATCAACCATAATTACTACCCCTCTATCCGCCGAACAACGATAGGTAATCAAACAGCCCGGGCTGACGGCTAGTCGTCTGAGTCTGTGGTACAGGCGCCGCACCCAGCGCAGACGCCAAAAAGCCAAGAGATCGCTCAGGGAATGACGTGTAACCTTGGAACTGCTCACGCGCTCTGTCGAAGATCTGCTGGTTAAGCATCTGTTGCAAAGCGCCCTGCTGTGCAAGGTCTTGCTGTAGCGTGCGACCCATGCCAAACGATTGCTGTGCCAAGCCGCCTAACTGACCTGCCGCGGCCAGTCGTTGACCGGCTCCCGCGAGACCTGCTTGTTGGTTAGCTAGTGCCGCTTGCATTTGGCGACCAATATCCTGACCAGCCATCTGCTGTGCTTGTTGAAAGCCTCCTAATCGAAGGTTTGCCGCAGTACGAGCCGCCTGTTGCATGGCCGCTTCGTTAGCCTGAGATTCTAGAATCGCTGACCGAGAGCCACCAAAAGCGCCAGCTCTTTGAGCTTGAGAGGCTAATTGATTGGCTTGCATCTGCCGAGCCTGCTCTATATCACTTAGCGATTGCTGAACTACAGTTTGCTCAAAAGGATTGAAGTAGGCGCTTAAATCAGTACCAGCGATCTGTCCTGCTTGCACTTGCTGAGGCTGGTAACCCATACCCGCGGCTGTGCCCATCATTGCCGCTGTCTGGCCTTGCTGTGCCTGTTGGAATACGTTTGGCCCAGTTGCCGCGCCTGCTGGAGCCGCGCCTGTTGCTGGTACTGCCGTGCCACCACCTGCTGCTGGAGCTGCCATGATTAATAACCCCCGCTGTATGGGTTGTTAGGGTAGCCGCCCGGAGGCAATGCGCCGGCAGGTGGCCCTGATGGTTGGGTTGTCTGACCTAGAAGCCCCGATGTGTTAGGGCCAATAAAGAGGTTTTGGAACGCTTGAGACTGCGCCGGTTGTTGAGATGCAAGATCAGCCAACGCTTGTTGGAATAATCCACTAGACCCGTAGCCTTGGATACCGCCAAAGTCTTGCGCCTGTGGCATACCCGCTGTTACGTCCATCTGCGGTGCTAGACCAAACATCGCAGCGGCATCTGCTGTGGATTGCATGGCCTGAGTTTGCATCGGCGTAAAGGCCGCAACCTCGGGGCCGTAGTAAGGCATATAACCAACCTTAGCAAGTTGCTCGGCACGCTGTAGATTGCGCCGAGCTGGGCCTTCAATAAACTCTGGTATCTCGACCTGCGTTGTCTGACTACCGCCTTTTCCACCTGACATATTAGATATCCTTTCCTAAAACCGTGAAGGTCTCTTCGTAACCTTTGTCTTTTAAAACCCGCTTCCAGCCTCTACGACCGGCGATGCTCATCCCTGTACAGCCGTTCATTTTGGCAAACTCCACCGCGGAGCTGTCCATATCCAAAATTTGATCCATCTCGCCGCCCGCTAGAAAAATATGTAACACCTTCTTCTGCGGGTACTTGATGATTTCAGTAACCGCGCATCCACGTGGCGCCGGCCAGAACTGCATTTTTCCCTCAACTACTGACTGCACTACGTCACTTAACGTGTGCGTGCCACCGGCTCTTTCTATAGCAGCCTCTAGCCACGGCTTGCATCGAAGCATTTCCTCAACAATAGTCGTCAATTATATCACCTAAACACTCTAATTATCGTCAGAGTCGTCGCAGGCGCTGCAGGCTCGTCAGATATACCACTAGCCGCAAAAGCCTTCAGAGAGCCGCTGGTGCTGTCACAGGCCGTAGCGACCTCTAAGTAGTCATTCGCATTAGCGTGCAAAATCACCGCCCGGCTAACTACCGTTGTCTCTGCATTGCCGTGTAACGCCGCCCTAATCGTACTTCCGGTGAGGTTTGTGCCATTCATCTTAGGCCAGAAAGCAAACTCAACCGTGCTTGCCGAGCTTGAGTAAATCTGCGCCGAAAAGCTAACAAGGTAGTACCCGGCCTCACTAAAAGTAATTTGCGAGCCACTAACAGGTAAACCAGCGTTATTGCTGTCAGCCGTGTAACTTAATGTATACGTCGTATTAGCTGCCGCGTAAGCGTAGTCAGAGGTAATAATAAAATCGCCGTGCCCATCAGCTAAGACAATCTGCTTGAACTCACCACCAACAGATACCACCGGATACCCGTTGACGTTGTCATAAAGCAAGATACCGTCTTCGCTTGCGCTGTCTGCGGTTTGCTTAAAAACAAGCTTTGACCGCACCCTGTTTAAATACTCGACAAGGCGTTCGCCCCAGCTCTTCCACTCAGGGCCAAGAGGCGGCGGCGCTAAGCTCACCGATTACCTCCGGGGATCACATTTAATCTAGGAACGCCAAACCGCCAGTTGTTGTATTCCGTACCGTTAACCCTTAAACGTAACTGCCGGCCTGAGAATCGAGCGCTAATCGGGTTAGACATCGTGTAAGGGCCGTGCGTGCTTTCTGTGTCATTCGGATAAAAGCGAGTTTTGAAGGTCAGCGTTGCTTCTCCCTGCGTTTTTTCGTCCGGGATGATTTCGTTTACTTTCACGACCGACGACCCAAAAAGAATAGGGCCAGACTCTGCGTGCGGTGCCACGTCATCGTGTGAGTAGCCCGTTTCGTGATTGTAAAACTTGCCGGTAGAGTCAAACATAATTGGATTTCTAAACACGCCCGCGTCAAAACCAGTGGTGCGGTCTAATTGCCCAATGTTCCAGTAATTCTCTTTGTAGTTGTAAATCACGTATCGGTCGTTTTCGTTAGACGTACCTGAAGGGTAGAACCACCACGCCTCACCAAACTGCGAGTTGTTCATGGCAAACACTTTAGACCGCTGCGCCGTGTTGATGTCATTGAACACGTAATCAAGCACGTCACACTGCATTTCCTGCACCGACGAGCCGTTGAACATAAAGAACCCTTTTGACCCCATCCAAAACGCGCCTTCCATGTTAGGGACGCACGCATGACGCGATATCGCACCGCATGATGTGCCTACGCGCTCAAACTGAAATACAAGTTGCGGTCCGATATAAGACGCCGTGTGAGCATCGGTCGTGGTTAGGATTAACGTCTTGCCACGCAATCGATGACCGCTAAGAATCTCGCCGTTTGTGGACAGCTCAAAATCACCGGCTTCATTAGTCGCCGCGGGAGTCCATGATGTGTTGTCCTCTTTGTCACACCACTGAACTTTCCGCGGATTGCCACCTGCCCCCAAAGCGAACAAAAACCGTTCTCCAGTAACAACCAAACTCAAATTAGATGTCGGGGCATTACTAATGACAGCCGCAGGCGTTGCAGCG
>Ga0213860_10000206_pt1 | contig 23574 bp, 40 predicted proteins | sample PICome_3_FD_160118 | JGI IMG/M metagenome (GOLD analysis project Ga0213860, IMG submission 160118) | Coastal seawater microbial communities near Pivers Island, North Carolina, United States - PICO550 | ecosystem: Environmental > Aquatic > Marine > Coastal | place: USA: North Carolina...
CCGACTAAAGGTATGATTGCTGTGGCTCTCGTAACTCGCAATCGTGTATTCGACGATCGTTATCCGGATACATATTGTGGAGTTGTTGAACAAGGTCCAGTTCGTGAAAGCTGGAAAAAGAATGGTACGTACTATCCTATTCGCCATCGCTGTCAATTCAGCTGGTATTGCGATGGTAAGTCGGATACGATTCCAACAGTTGATTTGGATGTCTATGAATTAGCTCGTATCATTTCATTCAAGGTAATTAGTAATTCACCTATGAGAGATTTCACACAAGGTGCTACTCATTACCATGCTACATACGTGCATCCTGAATGGGCAGAAACAAAAACTAAAACTGTTCAAGTCAAGGATCATATTTTTTATCGTTGGGAGAAGTAAATGGCGAAAGTAAAAGAAATCAAAAACTACAAAGAAGAAATGAAATCTCTTGACTTTAACGTTCCAAGCATTCGTTACAAGTTTGATGAAGACATTTTCTGTGATGAACTCTTAGAATACATTACTGAAACTTATGGCACGCATTATGCAACCGACAAGTTTCAAGCCACCGAGTTTATTATCGATGGTGGGCATGGTACGGGCTTCTGTATCGGTAATATTCTTAAGTACGCACAGCGTTACGGAAAGAAGGGTTCGAGGCAAGACGCTCGGCGAGACTTAATGAAGGTTTTGCACTATGCGATAATTCAACTTTATGTTCATGATCTGGAATCTTCCGAGGATAATGCCTAGCATAGGCTAACTCAATTCTAAATTTCAGATCATCAAAATTACCGTCGTAAGGGTCCAGCTCCTCTTTTTCCCTTGCGGCGGTAATTCTTGCTTTGAGAAACGTTTCAATCATAAATCTCTATTCCACTCCCTGCATTAATATATTTAGGCAAGCAATAAGCTGTAGCCCTATCACGTTTGTCCATCGCTGCGTATGTAGAGTATCTTTTTGCCAATTCTTTAGCAAAGAAATTACACGTAGTTACATTACGAAAGTACATATCGTTTGATACTAAACGTCTATCATCACCTACACCAATGTAAAGCATTAACAAAAATACGTGCATCATTACTTCAATGACTCTTCAATACTCTTAAACATTTCTTGAACCATCGGTGCTTTTTTATTTGGTTCATATACACATTGCATATGTGGTGGACAATGTTCAAATCTACTTATAAACACTGTATCGGTTGTTTTATTCGGTCCTAGATAAAAACAAACTTTTTGTGTAAGTACAACTTTCTTTTTAGCAAGTCTACAAGTTACAAAGATTTTATCTTTTTCTTTTTCTTTATACATTCTACCTTCTGCTAAAGCATCCAGAATATGTGCAAAAGATATGAACAATATAAAGAATAAAATCAGTAATCCGTTTCCAATCCTAACATACCACTTCATATTTGTCCAGTTCTAGCTGCATACACCAGCCAAATGAATGATACAATAACTGCGCCAAATACGAGTATAAGAAAACCAATTGCTACTGCTTCAATAAATTTCTTTCTTCTAGCCGCTTGAGCATAAATTGTTTCTTGCCTTTGTTTTCTGATTGAAGCTTCCATTCGAATAAGCTCGTCCCAGTGCGATGCGCCGTACGTAAATCCAATAAAGTTCTTCAAGTCTTGTCGCATTTGATCTGCTTTTTTCTTAGCAGCAAATATTTCCATTGCTTCTTGTTCAATTGAACCTTTGAATGCTAGCTTCTTAAATAGAGGAGGATTTTTCGCTTGGCGCTCAGCTTCTGATAAATCAGACATGGCATTCATCCACCGGCCGAGATCACTCGCCATGGACTCAATATCTCTTCCGATCTGAAAACCTTTTTTCAGAACGTTAAATGCTGCGGTTGCAGTTGCTAATGCGCTAACAGGATCTACCATGAGATCTCCTAACATGAGTTCTCATAATAAGATTCAAAGATTGATAAAGCTCACTCGTAACTATTTATATTTTTTTGTTTACAAAGCAATTTATTTGTGGTAGAATATAAATACAAATGAAGATGTTTGATGGTAGACAGGACCCGGGGGCGGTACCCGGCGCCTCCACCATAAAGAGTTTTGAATGGATGATTACGAGATATTACGATTGTTTAGAAAACGCTGTGTCGAATATATCTGCATAAACAACTATTCAATACATCACGCAAGACTCTTTATGTGGGGGCGAAATAGGATCGACTGGTGCTTGAGTCTTCGAAAAAGTAACTGCAAACGATAATTTTGCACCTGTAGATTATCGCCTCGCGGCGTAACCTACCGGGCCCGGTGGAGCCTCGGAACAGAATCCACCAACTTAAAGGAGATATAAATGGCTTTACTAGCAGTATTAGTTACAGGTCTTTGGTTTGCAGACAATGCAGAATTTGTTTCTACAACGGAAAGTCAAAGAGCTGAAGGATTTAGATGGCACCAGATTGAATGCAGAGATGTCAATCCTGAGTTGCCGGCAATTACAATTAACACACCAACTGGACGGAAAATCGTGTGTCATAAACTCAAGTGAGAAAATTATGAGATTTTTATTAGCAGCATTTTTAATTTTATCGGCATGTACAGCAGCATTAGCACAGCCAGAAATCAGGTCAAAGCCGGTGCAATGCGCCACGCCACAAGAAACACTTGATCACTACGTAGTAGCCAATGGCTTAGAAGTCATGTATATTGGAGTCGCGCAGGTGCGCACGCAATATGGCGATGTTGTACCTACTGCAATTGCATTCTTTGCAGATCCGGCAACAGGTAGATTCGTCTTAGTCGAGGGTGACAAAGATGATGTTTGTGTCATTAGTGTAGGTGATAGATTACAGGTCGGTGTTGATCATGATGAAGTGATGAATCTATTTTTACAGAATAGTCTTAATTCTTAACGACATTCCATTCTGATAAATCACTTTGTTCTTTAGTCATGTATTTACTAATACATGCTAGAATGATCTTATTATCTGAACTATGATCTACCACAACCCAATCGCTTGAGCCGGAAGGTGCTTTCACGACATCCCCTCTTTTTAAAACTTTATGGCCAACTTTATCCGCTAGGATCATACAATTCTCCTGTAACAGTTGCGCTAGTAATATTTATTTGAAAAAAAGTTTAAAAAAATGCATTTTACCTATTTACTTTTGAGAAGAAATAGTGTATAATAGATCTAACAATTGAAAAAGAGGAGAAGAAAATGGGTAAAGTTAAGTCAATGATGATGGAAGCACAAGACGAGTTGTTTGCTATCATGGACATCGAAGATGTCATCGGTTCTTCCGAGTGCTTCGAAGAGTTTGCTGCCACCCTCATGGAGCAGGGTGGCCTTGCCTACTACGACTGGGCATACAAGTTTGGCCTCGATGTTGAGCGCTTCGTAGTTACTGACATCTGGAACGAATTCTGGTCGGAGTACGTATAATGATTATCGTGAAAGTAGCCTTCGCTATCATGGGCATGTTAATGGTAGCATCACTTCCAATCCTTCTTGTCTGGTAATAGGAGTATATATTATGACTGAAGCACTTATCTTTCTTACTGGTTGGACAATGGGCGTAGCCTTTGTCATGATCATTGACTCTTTCACTATCCTGAGAGGTAAAAAATAATGGCACATATGGTTGAAACAATGGCCTACGCTGGTGAAGTTCCCTGGCACGGTCTTGGTGTTCCGGTTTCAAATGATTTGACTCCGGCACAAATGATGGAAAAAGCTGGATTGAACTGGAAAGTTCGTGAACTCGAATCATTTGTTGAGTTTGATGGTAAGCGGATGCCTACCGGTCAAAAGTCTCTGGTTCGTGAAACTGACGGTAGCATTCTGACTAACGTTGGTGCAGACTGGAATCCAGTGCAGAATGAAACTGCATTCGAATTTTTCAACGAGTACGTAATGGCAGGTGACATGGAAATGCATACTGCTGGTTCGTTGAAAGATGGTCAAATGGTTTGGGCTCTTGCAAAAGTTGGCGAATCATTTGAACTTTTTGGTGATGATAAGATCGATTCGTACTTGCTCTTTTCTAATCCTCACCAGTATGGTAAAGCAATTGATGTTCGCTTTACTCCTATCCGTGTGGTATGTAACAACACACTGACTTTCTCACTTCAAAGCAAAAGCGATACTTCCGTCAAGGTTGGTCATCGTTCTCAGTTCGATGCTGAGGAAGTAAAGTCACAACTCGGTATGGCAAAAAGCCAGCTCGATACATACAAGGATATGGCAGAGTTTCTTGGCAGCAAGCGCTTTACCGCAGACTCTTACATCGAGTATCTGAATGAAGTATTCCCTCGTACTGCTGACAAGCGTGTACAAGGTAAGGCTCTTTCTGTTGAAACACTTTCACGTAATGCAAAGCTGGCACATGATGCTATTGAACATCAGCCAGGTGCACGTTACGCTGAAGGTTCCTGGTGGCAGGCATTCAACTCTGTCACATACATTACTGATCATGTACAGGGTCGTAATGCTGATAACCGTCTGTACTCATCCTGGTTCGGTGGAAATCAAACTCGTAAAACTAACGCCTTGAAAAAGGCAGTAGAATATGCGGAGGCTGCATAATGTCCGAAGTGTCTAAATTGATATCAAGGCGTTTGGCTGATTCAAAAACAAATGCAAAGAAAAAAGGTATTGAGCATGACATCGATCATGCTTATATCCGGCATCTTCTTCTTCAATCAGGAGGAAGATGCCCAATCACTCAGAGCAAATTTGTTTTTGAGTCAAACCATCCGAACAATTTTTCTCTTGATAGAGTCGACAATTCAAAAGGCTATATCAAGGATAACGTCTGGGTTATAACTACTTGGGCAAATCGAGCGAAAAGTGATCTATCACTAGATGACTTTAAGAAAAATTGTAATCTAGTAGTGGAGGCTGCGCAATGAGAAGGCATTCAATCAATATGACTGCCGCTTGGGCAAAGGATTGGGGTATTCGTGGTTATGAACACCTTGACCCTCAGCAACGCGAAAAGCATCGTCAGAATACGATCAAGCGTTCGAATGAAAAGGCTCGAAAGCGTGAAGATCAAAAACGAAAGTATTAAACTTTTGTTACACGTGTAATAGTATGTAATAAATAAAAAACGAGAGGTGGCAGCCTCTCGTTTCTTATTAGATAGGAGAAATTTCAATGATTAAAAAACTTCTCATTCCTTTATTTATTATCGGAATGACAACTTCTGCACATGCTCGTGATTATATTTCGATTGCGGGTTCATCGACAGTTCTTCCATTTGCTACAATCGTAGCGGAACGCCTCGGACTCAACCCTTCAATTAAAACACCAGTCGTAGAATCTGGCGGATCATCTGTTGGAAAGAAAGGTGTTTGCCAAGGTATCGGCACAGAGTTTATCGATATTGGTAATGCTTCATCTCGTATGAAAGTAAAAGAACTTGAATATTGCACTGGTAACAGTATTGCTGTTACTGAAATTAAAGTTGGCTATGATGGCATTGTACTTGCTAATGCTAAAGGCGGTGTTCAACTAAATATTTCTAAAAGCGATTTAGGTAAAGCACTGACTGCAAAAGTTCCAGATGAAAATGGAAACTTTATCGACAATCCGTATACACATTGGAATCAAATCAATCCAGATCTTCCAAACATTCCTATTCGAGTAATGGGTCCACCAACCACATCCGGTACTCGTGCATCATTTGTAGAAATGGTTAATGAAAAAGGATATTGTAAAAAAGATCCTGTTGCAAAGGCAGCATTGAAAGCTGCAGGTGAAAAGGCAAAGGTTTGTCGTGCAATGCGTATTGATGGTGCTTATATTGAAGCAGGTGAACAGGACAATCTGATTGTACAAAAACTGCAAGAAGACACTGGTACATATGGTATCTTTGGATTCTCCTATCTTGATCAAAACAGTGATGTACTTGAAGGTGCTATTATTGACGGCAGTGAACCTACCTTTGATGCAATTGCTGCCGGTGAATATTCAGTATCACGTTCTCTCTTCTTTTATATTAAGCATGCGCATATTGGTGTAATACCTGCACTTGACATGTATATGACCGAGTGGACGAAACATTGGGGTGAAGATGGTATGCTTGCAGATGCAGGTATGATTCCACTTCCTGCCGATGAAATGGCCGAAATGATTTCCCGTATGGAAAATCTTCCAGCACTGACTGCAGACGACCTTAAATAATACTGTAACAAATATAAAAAAGCGTCTTTCGGGGCGCTTTTTTTGTTTACAAAAGACTATAAATAGTGTATACTAGTCTGGATTGGAGACAAAAAAATGAAAAGATTTAATTCATATTTAAGGGAGATGTCAATGGCCGCAGAAATGGATTTGAATTTTGAATTTCTTAAGCGTGCAGAAAAAGTAACATCTTTTAATCTTACTGAAAAGGATTTTCAGTCTAGTACGTATCAGAGAGAAATTAGATATTTGTACACTAAAAATTTCTTTCCTAATTTTGATCAAAATTTATTTGTTCAAACTCCGACCAAGGATGGACTTAACGCAGCAATCACTGCTATGAGAAGAGAAAGTTCTGTCAACTTTGCATCAATACATAACTTTAGACCAGGCGGAACAGGACCAGCAGAAGTATTGCTTTACTTCTTAATTGATGGAGCACAGCTTGGTGGTGCTGCTTCTAGAGGTATGGATCTTTTTGCAGCCGGTAAAGGATACGAATTAAAATCAGTACATGTTTCTACCGATGGATTTATCAAAGACTTTAAATTAGGTGGAACTGCTAATTTGTCTGGTATCATTAATGAAACAATTAAATTGAAAAGAGAAGCAGATCCGAAAGCTACGAATAAGCCTGGTGAAATTAATAAAACTCAACAAGCTAAAATTGCTCGATTGTTTCCTAATGAGTGGACAAGCATTCAAAGAAAATTTAGAAAAGAAGCTGCAGACTATTTTGGTCAAACTAATGTTATTTTTACTCGAAGCAAATCTAATAAGTCTCAAATGGGCAATGTCTTAGGAATTGGTACGGTACCTGAAAGAGCAATTGAAATTGACATGTTTACCAGTGGAACAATCAAACCTCTTATTAGAGTAAGAGATTTATAGATGGAATTCAAACAGTACATCACAGAACAAAAGAATACACATATGACTCACATCGAGGACAAGGTTCTTTATGGTGGAGTTACTGGAACGCGTGAAGCAATCCTCGCATTGCGTTCCTTAAGAGATGCCTTAGGAGGTGTGCATGACGGAAGAGTCTCGGTTAAGTGGGATGGCGCGCCGGCTGTGTTCGCAGGCGTGGATCCAAGAGACGGTAGATTTTTTGTTGCTAAGAAAGGAATTTTTAATAAATCACCAGTCGTCTATAAGACTAATGCTGATATTGACGCTGATACTTCTGGTGATCTCAATGCCAAGTTAAAGCTAGCACTCAAGCATTTTCCAAGTCTAGGAATCAAAGGAGTAATTCAAGGTGACTTCTTATTTGGACCAGGTGATGTTACGACTAAAAAAATTAAGGGAAAGCAGTATGTCACTTTCCATCCAAACACGATTGTTTATGCAATCCCGGCAAACACGGAGATGGCCAAGGAGATCACCTCCAAGAAAATCGGAGTGGTATGGCATACAACTTACACAGGAAACTCGTTCGAAACAATGAAAGCATCCTATGGAGTAAATGTTTCGGCACTCAATAAAACAAAGGATGTGTGGTCACAAGACGCAATGTTACGTGATATGACCAGTTATAGCATGTCAGCAGAAGATACGGAGGAGATAAATGGATATCTTTCAGAAGCTGGTAGGCTCTTTAATCAAATTTCTTCAACAACTCTTAAGCAGCTTGAAGAAAATCGCAAGCTTGCGGAAACTATTGAACAATTCAATAACACGTATGTCAGACGCGGCGAAGTTGTGCTGGACACACGTGGTCACGTTGAAAAACTCATTCGTTTCATCCGTCAAAAATTTCAAAAAGAAATTGACAAAAGGACAACAGAGCGAGGAAGAATGACACAGACGGGAAAGCTAAATGAATTTTTAGCTTTCTTTTCTCCACAGAATAAAATGTCTTTGAAGAAAATATTTGATCTTCAAAAAATGTTAATTCTTGCAAAATTAAAAATTATAAATACTCTAAACAAACTAAACAAGACACAGACTTTTTTAAAAACAAGAAAAGGATATCGTACAACAGGCCAGGAAGGCTATGTAGCAATCGATAAACTTGGTGGTGATGCAGTGAAAATTGTTGACCGGATGGAATTCTCATTCGCCAACTTTTCACCTACTATATTAAAAGGATGGGATAAGCCGGGGAGAAACTGATGTCAAACATCTATGACCATCAAAAACCAGTAGGTGGTCCTCTTTCATTTAGACATTTTTACGTTGCCGAGTATCGTCCGGGCGAGGACGAGCTAACCAATTATCGCGCCAAGAAGCGTAAGAACGGTGCAATGCATGAAGATGTTGATGAGGCTCTTACACTTCAGCAAAGAATTAAGCGTGGACGGATGATGAAGAGAATGAAGTCTCGCATTAAGATTGGCCGTGAACGTGCAAAGCGTAAAATGGCACCAGTCGCAAAGCTGAAGAAGCGTGCAAATCGTAAAGCAAGAGATTTAATTGTGCGTAAAATTACAAAGGACATTCCTAAAAAAGATTTGACTTTTGCTCGTAAGCAGGAGATTGAAAAGCGTTTAGAGAAGCCAGCGTTCAAAGCTCGCATTGCTCGACTCGCAAAGAGAATGTTCCCTAAGATTCGTAAAGCAGAAGTGGCAAGAAAAAAGGGATGATTAGCTCCTTTAAGAATTATCTGGTTGAAGAGGAAAAGACTCTGTACTTTGTATGGGGCCGTATGAATCCTCCTACAGCTGGACATGAAAAATTACTTGATTTTCTAAAACAGAAGGCAGGTAAGAATCCATTTAGAATTTATTTGACACAGTCGGAGGATCAGAATAAAAATCCTATTCCTTTTGCTCAAAAGATCAAATTTGCTCGCAAAGGCTTTCCTCAGTATGCTCGTCAAATTATGATGAATAGAAAACTGAAAACTATTTTTGATGCTATGACATCTTTTTATGATGAAGGTTTCAAAAGAATCGTAATTGTGGCTGGTCAGGATAGAGTAAACCAATATGATGTCCTGCTGAAGAAATATAATGGCAAAAAAGGTAAACACGGTTTCTATAATTTTGAAAGAATCGATGTTTTAAGTGCCGGTGATCGTGATCCAGAAGCCGAAGGGGTTGAAGGTGTATCCGGTACGAAACTAAGAGGGTATGTAAAAGCTGGTGACTTTACTAAGTTTGCTCAGTTCATGCCAAAGAGACTTTCGAATGCTGATGCAAAGCAAGTATTCAATGCTGTACGTAAAGGCCTAGGCCTGAAAGAACAAAAAGAATTCGTAAATCATGTACAACTTGAAAAAGTATCTGATAAAAGAGAAGCATATGTTAACGGCGAGTTATTTCAAGCCGGTGATAAAGTAGTCATTAAAGACACAGACGTAGTTGCAGAAGTCAAACACTTGGGTCCTAACTACGTTATTGTTGAATCAAATGGTGTACAAATGAGAAAATGGATTGAACATGTTGAGTTTCTTGAGAGAACAACATCTCCTCAAGATCCTGACATTAAAGATCGTAAAGGTACTCAACCCGCTGCATATCACGGACGTGATGCAAAAGGGAAAGAGATGTCGAAAGGAACAAAGGCTGCACGTGACAGGCACTTTAAGAAAGGTGCAAAGATGGATGATGATAATCCTGCGGCATATAAGAAAGCTCCTGGAGATCATGGCGCAAAGACAAAGACAAGTAAACACACCACTCGATTCAAGCAAATGTATGGCGAAACAATCGCCATAAACATGGCAAAACAAAAGATCGATCGTGAAAAGCAAGCCGACAAAGTAAAGCACGATCGTATGATGGATAGAGCTCGATTAAGAGACACCAGAAGAAAAAATAGGGAAACGGCATGATCAAGTTCAAGCAATACATTTCTGAAGATGCAACTGCAGCTTTAAAGAAAAAGGCAGAAAAATCTGGCATGCCGCTCGGCATTCTTCGTAAAGTCTATAATCGAGGAGTTGCTGCATGGCGTACTGGACACAGACCAGGAACCACACCGCAGCAATGGGGTTTGGCAAGAGTTAATTCCTTTGTAACTAAGTCATCTGGTACTTGGGGCAAAGCTGATAAAGACTTAGCATCAAGGGTAAGAAAATGACAGTTAAAAGCGCAGACAAAAAACCTGAAAAGTATATAGGACCGGATGGTAAAGTAAAATATCGTATGGTGCCTGTCGACAAAGAAGTGATGAGTAAAGAAGCTGCTGTAAAAGAAGTTTCAAAGGGTATGGTCGGTAGATACTTGAAAAAAGCTCCTGCTTCAGCTGCCGATGGAGGTCGTGATTCTGTTATGGGTAGCGGTAAAGAAAAGCAAGGTGTAAAGAAAGTAATTAATCGTATTACAGGCACGCGAACGGCGGTAGACAAAATGACTGGTAAAGCAAAAGTTCCTGCTACTGAAGAAGCAGAAAAGCACGTCTTTAGATTTAGTACAAAGACAAAGCAAGGAAACATTCACCATTCCTCTAAAGATCATAAAAGTGCTGCAGATGCTATTCAAAAAAGAACTGGTGAAAAAGTACAGAGCATGACTTACAAAGGTACAGTATCTGCTATGCCAAGACGTCGTGCACAGAATGAAAGCGCTTTGAATGAGTTAACTCCAGCACAGAAGAAAATGAAAACAAAAGCTCAAGGAGGCATTAGAGGTCGTGAAGGTGGTGGACAGGCTAAAGATTATCATGATGCTGGTATGGGTAATATTGATCATCAAGGTCGTGGACTAAAGAAAACTCATAAGCCAGGTGATGTTACTACAGGTTACAGTGGTGATTATAGAACTGCACAAGCAAGAAAGCATGATAAAGAAACTGGTAAAATTGCTAGCATAGCCATGAATAAAGCTTTAAGAAAAAAAGATCCTAAGGTCGGCGCTGATTCTAGACTTTCTGATCTTAGAAGAAAGCATGCTGCTAAAACTGGAAGAGATATGCAAGGAAATAAGATTAATAAAGAAGATTCTGATGCAGTCAAAGCATTTCTTGCAAAAGGTGGTAAGATTAAAAAGCTTCCTCCTGCAAAAGCACAAGGCTATCATGGTAAAGACGATCCAGGCAAAGACATGCATGGTGTTATGGATAAACCAGACACCAAAGCAATGGGTACACGTAAAAAGGTGAAGTCAATGGAAAGTAAAAAATTCTCAGATTTGAGAGCTCAGATTTCTGAAAGTATGCTCGGCCATAGAGATGCTGAAAAGTTAAATGGAGGTAAATCAAAAGATCCTAACTTTAAGTCTCCGGAATCTCATATTGATCACCATCACAGACAGTCTGGTGGCCACAATAAATCAGGTGGCGATCAAGACCGTCATAGATATAACGTAGCCAAAAAATTAGGGTATGACGTATAATGCCATTAAAAGTCTCAGATGGAATAGGAACGTGGATTAAGGATTTTAAAAAATCCAAAGCTCCACAGTTCAAAGGTAAGAACGAAAAGGAACGCCGTGATATGGCAGTTGCTGCCTATCTGTCTGCGAAGAATGAAAGCCAGGAAGTAAAAGAAGAAACAAACTTCCAAGTAAACATTGAAGGTTTACCGATGATGTTTATTGGAGGCATGAGTCCTGGTGAAGTCAAGGCCAAGTTGCGTGGTATTGTCAAACAGCCTTCTATGATTAAGAGTGTTCGTCGAGTCACAGACGCTGAAGTCAAGAAAAACTTTAGGTTGAAAGCACAAGGGCGTGATGATGAAGAAAAAGTCGAAGAGCAGTATAAGTATGATTACGGTACACCCGAATCTGTAAAGCTTATGAAGAAAATTACACCAGGTGAGAAGAATGAAAAGCATGTGGTAAAGAATAAGAAGTTAAAGAATCTTTATCTTCCTAATCCAAAGGATCCGACTCCTTACCAAAAGGCTAAAAAGATTATGAAGAACAGGCAGACCAATGAAGGATCTGAAAGTTGGGAAGCTGGTTACAAGCGTAGAGTTGTAAAGACGACAAAGCCTGAGCACAAGGCAAAAGGATACAACTGGAGAATCAAAGGGAAAGATCGTCCGGAGATTTCAATTAAGTTGTATAGAGAAAAGCCATCACAGGCTGAGTTTAACAAACAAATGAAAAGGGTTGCAGGACATGAGTTCGGCTGATAAATTTAAATCTTATAGAGAAGAAATCATCGATGACACATGCGAGTGCGAAGACTTGTATGAGGATCTTGAAATTGCTGAGGCTGAATACCAGGGTAAGAAGGTAAAGCTGAATGATCCTATTCGTACTTCTGAGAATCCTAATAAAAAGTTTAAAGTATATACCATGGGTCCGAATGGTAAAGTAGTTGTTGTAAGGTTTGGTGATCCTAACATGGAAATCAAACGTGACGATCCTAATCGTAGAAAATCCTTTAGAGCACGTCATAACTGCGATAATCCCGGACCAAAATACAAAGCTCGTTACTGGTCATGCTATCAGTGGAGAGGCGGATCAAAGGTAGATAACTAATGACAAGATCAAGAGATATTGCTACAGCAATTAGTAAGGCAGTCCAGGCTGGAACATTAACGGCGACAGGTACTCTTGGCGCTGATGTTGCATTGGATTCTGCTGAAGTTCAGGCAGTGATTGACCAGACTTACGTAAGAAGTCAAATTAATTTAGCTTATATTAATTCACTTGATAATCCTAATGTTCAATTCAACCAAGAAGGAACACTAGCTGTAACGACTGGAACTGCGAGGTGGTATGCTCCTCGTAATATCACTATAAATAAGATCGAAGGATTTCTAGGAACAGCTGGAACAGGATCTTCGACAACATTTGCAACTTTGATTAACGGATCACAAAATAGAACAGATAGTATTAGTGCAGGATCTACATCATCGACCTCGACCGGTCTTTCAATATCGATGACTGATGGTCAATACTTGACAGTTAATATTACAGCAGTCGGAACAAGTGCTGCAGATTTAAGCGTGAAGTTTTATTATACGTAAGGAGAAATAAGATGCCTTTAACTAATTTAACTCGAATCGATGAACTCGGTACAATTTTAGGAGTGCCGCTTGATCGCGATTCTGACGGGACAGTAACAACTAGTCAGCTTTGGGTATATACTACTGAATCGAACAATGACGAAGAAATTAATGCATCAAGCCTTTGCGCAGACTATGAAACAAATAGTGCTTTCATGACCAAAATTAATGGATCGTACCATGTCGCCTTTTTGGCAGATCCTAACTTAATTGATACAGCTAATGCCTGGACAGAGGTTGTAGAGTAAAAATATGGCTTATTTCAAATTTAAAATTAATAATACTTCTACAGACCAAAACGGCGCCATCATGGATGATTATATGAGAATCATCTATAACTGTATGGCAGGAAGTCATACATCTTCTAGCACCTTTGGTACTTTAAGTAGCGAAAGAACCGGTGGATTTGATAATGCAGATTCTGTGGTTGTCAATGACTCCGCACACAGACAGACAAAGCATACTGGTGCTTTATGGAGTAGTAGCACTACAGTTGGTAGTGCTACTACTTCTGTGTATCATGCCGCTGCTGCACCTTATGGTACTAGTGGCTATACATATTTTGAATTTTACAAAAGGCATTATATGAATACACATATTGATGGAGCAAGTCCAACTAATGCTTCTTTCGATGCTTATGTGAAAATTAGAATTGGTTACAGCACCAGCTCCGGCTTTTGGGTCGGGTTGATGGATAGAAATGGTGCAAATCAGTTGCCGCTCAGTAGTGGTAACTGGGGAACCGGTGGGCATGTAGGTACACCAACTTCATCGTTAGAAGTAGGCGATGGTTACTGGGGTAATACCGACACACTTGAACTTTGGATGGGTGAAACACATTTTGCCTGGGCAACTTACCACTATACTAATGGTCCACCGTCTTCTAATAACATTAATTCGGGCTGCAATCAATTTTTCTATTGGGGCGATTTCCCTTATATTGATAAGATTGATGGATATCATTATGATCAACTCAGCGGCTATTATCCGGGTGTAATGCTTAATATTGGCATGGGTCAGCACGACGTTAGAGTACCAGACGTAGGGCCTGCTACGAGTGATCAAGCAGAATATCAGATTGCAAGATACGGAAATGTCAATGGAATTGGTGGTTATTTCAATAATCCTTCTAGTCAAAGTCATTTAAATTACACATATTCGACTTATGGTAACACTTCCTATGCACAGTATCATAGAACATGGCCGCATCCATTAACTCCAATTACACAAACACAAAGTGAAGACGGTGCAGGACCTTTACTTATTCCTGTTCAATATCAGCCGGTTCCGCCAATTGGTAGAGGTGCGAATAGTACTACCCTGACGAATGCCGGTGGTGGCGCCGCCAGTTCACAAAACTTTGGTGACACACGCTGGTCACCGATGCTTAACTTGTACAACCTGCCGGATGATTTCGGTAGCGGTCCTAGTGATCGAGTTAAAGTTGGGGGTGATTACTATAGAACTGCATGGACGCATAAAAAAGGCAACAGCGCAAATAGTATACTAGACACAAATAATAGGCAAACAAATGTGTTTGCACTTCCTGAAAAATCTGTTGTAGGTCCGGATGAAATTTAATGGCTGACTCTTCTGCACCACTTGATTCTGAAGGTCATCTTTTACTTAGTGCGTCTGCATTAAATGCTGGTGGACTCGGTGCATCATATAATTCATTTACTGGCGGAGATTCTTATTCAGGATGGAGAATTGATGATTATCTTTTAAGTAACAATGATTCCTCCTTTGCTGGTGGATTTCATTCGACTTTTGTAAATATACATCAATCAGGAGTTGATTCAGATTTTAACTTTTATAGAAATGGCGGTGCTAGATCATTTGGTCAAGGTTTAATTATGGCATTAGACAGTGATGCACAAAATGCAACTGGCGGTGGTGAAGCTGGTGGTGGAATAACACAATATTGGATTGGTTAATTAGGAGAAATAAATGTCTTTAACAGACTCAGCAACAATTGCTGCATTATATACAGACGGAACTTTTGCATTTATTGCAGATAAATTCCAATTTGATTCGGATGAAAATTTAGTTTCTCCGACTGAAGTGTGGCTGTATAAAACTACGACTGACAACGAGGCTCTTATGCGCCTAGATCGATTGACAGCTGATTCAGATGCCGATTGTTTCCAGAATCGAGATACTGAAGGAAATACACTATCATTATTCTTTGAAGATCCTAACTTAATTGATACTGCTAATGTCTGGACAGAAGTAACGGGAGCTGAATAATGGCATACATGAGACTTTACTTTAATACCGCACAGACCACCAACAACAATCGGCAGAATATGAGCACCAGCTACGGTGGAGCATGGTTGTATGCTATACAGCAATTCTTTTCCGGTGCTCTGACCGGTGCTACGACCGGATCTGGTAATGCTAATCTGAGCAATCATACTGGCGTAAACAATTCCCTTATTCCGTCTAACTGCATTGTGATTAATGACTCTGAACATAGACAAAATAAATATGCTGCGAACATGGCCACCACGTCGACCTCTACCAGTAGTTCATTTAATGATTACATGTATCGTTCTGTGGCGCTTACAACTAGCTCCGATAATGGGTCAGTAACTTTCACAAAAAGACATTATGCCTCATCAAACTTTGCAGCCGCACAATCGGCTGGCGTTAGTGGCTTTGATCCTTATATTAATTTTAGATTAAGATGGCATGTTAGTTATGGAATTCAAATGGACATAACAAACAGCGGTGGCACAAATCGAAGACCAGGAGACTCTAATCAACCTTATGGCGGCAGCACCGGTTCTTATGTGATGCAGACTTATGCGTGTGGTGATCCTGGTATACATTATATGGATGCGTGGATGGGCGATACTTTCTTTGCCTTTTCTTTTCATAAATATTTCACAGGAGCACCGGCAGCAAGCAGCAATGGTCAGAACTCGTTCTTCTACTTTGGTGATTTCCCGTTAATTAAAGATGTAGATAAACACGCTTATGATACTTTAGTTGGATCTAATTACTATCCGGGTGTAGTGATTGCTAGATCAACAAAGAGTGATGATATTCGAGCAAAAAATACCAATAGTGCTGGCACGTCAGCCTCTAACTACTGGGGTGCTGTTACAAGACCGGCTGCCTTTACTGGTACTGGAAAAAGCTTTGTGCCGGCGCAGTACTCCAGTGGAGGTATTAACTATAGTTTCGGCCATACAAATCCGAGTTCGACCTATAACCATTATGGCTTCATCTATCCTCCAATGACTAAGCAGATTACTCCGTTGCCTAATAGTCAAGGAACTGGATCACCGTTTATTCCTATGCAATATCACGGTGGTGGATATGATGGAATGGGCACGACTACAACCGCCAACTCCACCATCGGTGAAAATTGGTCTAAGAATTCTCATGGTGATGCTCGTCATTCGCCATGTTTAGGCTTATATCGACTAGCTGATGATTTAGGCGATAATCCTGGACAAAGAATTCGGATTGGAAGTGATTTTTATAGAACAGCATTTGTGGGTAAAGGCGGTCATACAAATATTCAAAATAGCTCTGCGCAAAGAATCACTGTACTTGGCATGCCAGAGAAAAGTTTACCGGGACCGGATGTTGCATAATGGCAGACTCTGATGATTTCATGGATTCAAGTGGAGATTTTATCTTCCCTTTAGATTATCATGGAACAAACCAGGTGATCGGTGTTGGAGGAGGAGACTCAACTACTGAATTTGATTTTATTATGAGTAGCACTTCACGTCCTGAATACATGGGCTTAATGGTGATGGAGAGCTCATATGATTCGATTGGAGGTTCAACTGCACCATACTTTACACAGATGAGTGGTGATAGATTTTTACGTTATGTAGAGAATCATGATCTTCAGAGTACAGATTCTTATGGACACAATCGATCAAACCTGCGTGGTATAGGAGAAGGATTGATCATGGCTTTGGATAGTGATTTCCAGAATGCAACTGGTGACGGCGGTGGTACCGGTGGACTAACACAATATTGGATAGGATAAAAGAATGGCTATTTCTAGAAGTAGAAAAATTGCAAAGAGAATTGGTAAAGCTGTTGCTGCCGATAACATTACTTCGACCGGCGCGCTGGCCGGTGGCACCGACTCAGCCGGCACGTTAATATTGGTGGGTATTGATGGTGTAATTCGAGAGCATCCTAGAAGAGTAACTTCCAATATCACGGTTGATAGTGCATATAATGCAATGGCAGCTGGCCCGCTTACGATTGATAGCGGGTTCAGTATAACAATTAACGATAGCGCAACATTGGTGATAGTATGAGCACTTTAAAGGTAACAAATATTGAAGGATTAGGTTCAGCCGGGTTTAGTGGTACTGTACAAGGCGAAGGTACGGCTACAACTAATCTTGCTCAAGGATTAATTAAATATTGGTCATCGACTAGATCAAACGAAACTACTTGGTCAACGTGGGATAGTTTCAATCAATCTTCAATGACTGATGGCGGTCAAGGAACATACATTGGAAATTACACAAATAATTTTGCAACTGCAAGACATGCTTTTTCTGGTTCCTGTGCTGATGATACTAATGATGCAATTGGACCTATTACTGTAGGTTGGAGACCAGACGTACCAGTTAATACAAATAATAGAAAATGGTACACAGTCTATGCAGGAACACCATATGATTCACATGAGGCAACCGCAAAAAGCGCAGGAGACTTGGCATGAGTGTTACAATTCCAGGCAATGGCCAAGTCATTACACAAGTCAAGCAAACTGTGGTAACAGAAGCTACGCTTGAAACTGGACCGAACGGTACTTTAAAAGAACTTACTGCTTTCAGAACTAACATTACACCTACTAGTGTAAATAGTAAAATTTTAGTTCAAGTGCATTTAAACTATGGCTGTAATGGTACGACTTATAAAGCCATGATCCGTAGAGATGGATCTGATATTAGTGGTGCAATTGGTGATACATCGGGAAGCAAACAAGAAATGACATTTGCTCTAGGATTCACCGGTGATGGAAACCAATGTGATGTTGGATCGATGATGTATCTAGATTCTCCTAATACAACTAGTACTATTCAATATCAATTGTGGCTTAATAACGATAACACTGCTGGAATAGGAATAAACAGATCTGGCACTGATCAAGATAATAATGTTGGTGGTCGGTATATTTCAACTGTGACGTTAATGGAGGTGTCCGGTGGCTAACGGTAAACTTATTGCAGATACGCTAGAGCATAGCACAGCTGGAACTGTCGGTACACAGTATGTTGTGAATGGTGCTGCAAAATTATGGGGTAGTTTTAATGGTACAACAGCAGCAATTGATGAATCATTCAATGTATCATCTGTTATAGACGATGCTGTAGGTAGCCATAAATACACTTCAACGGTGACTTTTGCTCATAATACTAAACATGGTGGAGTTGCAGTAATAGGCACTAATAATGTTGGCTTTGGTCGGCTTGCCGGAGGAAACTGTACTACAACTTTAGTACATGTATTTACGCATTTGCACGAAGGCACTAATACTGATATTGACAGAACTCTTACTATAACTGGAGACTTAGCATAGTGGAATTAAAAGAACTAAATTTGTTTGATAGACTATGTTGGGCAAAAGAAAATCTTGAAAGATTTGATACAGAATATGTAGTAGTGTACGAAGATAATATTGATGAGCCAGCAAAGGTTATGAATCCTGATCCGAATTGGATGGCATGCGCATTGCATGGAGGAATCTTACCTCCAGTTTGGGTGTATCATGAACTAGCAAAGGATGAAGCACAACCGGGATTTGAAAAACATATTCGAGGTTATTTACTTCATGAAACAGAACCAATGGGTCCGATGACTGAAGAAGAAGCAATTGAATATTTAATTATGAAAGACGTACCTCAGCATGTTTGGAAAACATGGAATGAAAGTAATAAACCAAAACTTAGAATTTGTAAGACGCACCAGTTACCTCAGACTAGAGCCTGGCGAAATGCTTGGAAGCTGGCAGCATAGGAGTAAAAAATGACAAGTAGTATTGTATTAAAAGATGGAAGTTTAGTTCATTCCGATGAATGGAATGGCGTGCCAAGCGATCGTCATTTTAGAGGAGCTTGGACTTTAAACGATTCTGATGTTGTTGTCGAAGATTTAGCAGCAGCTAAAAATATTTTTAAAGATAAAATTAGAGATGTGCGCAAGTCTTTGCTTGAAGCAGAAGATGTTGCATATATGAGAGCATTGGAAGCAGATGACGCATCTGCAAAGACAGCAGCTGTAAATAAGAAGACAGCACTAAGAGATGCACCAGCAGCATCGGCTATCACAAACGCAACGACGATTGCTGAACTCAAAGAAGCATGGGACAGTGACGTATTAGGTACAAGTCCTTACGCTTAAGTGTCAATTTTTTGACACTCCATGGTGTCAAATTAATGTAGGTGTCAATTTTTTGACGGGCAATAAATAATAGGTATCAATTAAAAATGGCAGAAGAAAATATGAATATTTCAGAAGCTAACGCATCCAGGCTCGACCGGATCGAAGAAAAACTCGACCGTTTGACTGACGCTATGGTATCTATGGCCCGTGCAGAGGAGAAGATTAACGCCTTGAAAGACGACCACGACAAAATGTACGAAAGAATCAATCGTCTATCATCTAAACTCGATGATATAGAGAAGAAGGTGGACGACAATGCTCGTACTGTATCCCTTATAAATAAACTAGTATTTGCAGCAGTGGTTGCTGCGCTCGGCTCAATAGCGGCCCAATGGATGTAGAGGAAAACATGCAACAGAAATTTATAATTCCAGAAGAAATTCCGGCGAATGAAAGGACAGCCTTTCATGGTGCCGCAGCTGCGGCCGCTAAAGCTGGAAAAAAATCATTCTCGTTTGGTGGGAAGACTCACCCTGTCACGATGAAAAAGGATCTCGCAACTAAGATTGCTGATCAAAAAGAATCTTCTCATGAGGATGAAAAAGAAAAAGAGATCGATCCTGAAGTTAAGAAGGAAAAGCTCAAGAAGAAAACCGCCAATGCTAAAAATGGCGAGACCGCGACTATGAATCCTAAAATGGATAGCGGCAAAGGTAAGGGTTCTGGTATGGAACAGAAAGAATCAACAATCCGTGATAAGCTGATTACTGTATTAGAAGGTGACAGTGCAAAGCACTACAAAGGTGCAGCAGAAGCTGAAACCATGGATGACAAATACAAAGGTGCCGGCGCTAAGAAAATGAAAAAGGATCACGAAGGTGAGACTGTTGATAAGTTGCCACAAGCTTTTGATGATGCTTCGAAAGCAGGCCGTGTAACAAAGGCTGCACCAAAGAGAAAAGGAGACTCAAACATGAGTGATAAGGCTGTAATTAATGCAATTTCTAAAGCATATAGAGAAATGAAAGAAGACGATGAAGTATTAACAATACTGTTAACTGAGCCAGAAATGCTAGAACTAGTACAGGCTCAGCAAAATGAAGTTTCTGAAAGAGCTGGAACTGTCCATATAGATTATGGTTCCGATGGAGAGACGCGGTCGTCTCTTAAAAAGCATGCCGCTGATATGAAAAAGAAATTTGGCGTTTCAGTAAAAGGTAATCCTAAGGATGGTTCATATTCGATGACTGGCTCAAAGCGTGGTCTTAAAAAAGCGTTAAAGCATCATGATTTTCACCCAAAGCTAAAAAGCATTAAAAAAGGTGATGAGCCTGGTTATGAATATAAGAAGATGAAAATGAAAGAAAAGGAAAAGTGAAAATGGCGATTACACCTCCTAATTATCAAAAGGATGCAGTGCCGACTACTCGTGGTTGGACACATCCTCGTACCGGTGAACTTTTAGTTTCCCGACCAATGAAACAGCATGAGATTGATGAGTATCTTGGCGTGTCTGTAGAAGAACCTGCAGAGATGCTGACAGAAGCACCATCGCATGGATCTCTTGATGACATGAATAAGAAAGAACTGGAAGCTCTTGGTAGGCAACATGGTATTGAGCTTGATCGGCGTAAAAGAAAAGATGACTTAATCGAGGAATTAAACGAAGTTATCGAAGATTAAGATAAATACTTTTGTTATGAACATTGATCTTACTGAAGAAAATCTTTTTCTTTTTGCTGCTAAGCATTACTATAATCCTCAGTTCTCAGACATTGAGGAGTTTTATGAAGATTTGAAACGATTTAAATACATCAAGAGATTGGTAAATCGTTATTTGGATAATGGTGACTTGACAGAAAGGCTGATATTAAATCATCTGATTGTAGTGTTCAATTCATTCGGTATTGAAGCTGCACTAGAAATACTAGAATTAAAATTAGATGAAAAACATTGGCCGGTTGTAAAACCCTTTTTGATTTTTCTTAAGTATATTCGTAATGATCAGTATACCGGTATTAAGATGAATGAAGAGGTGGTAGAAGCTTTGAGGAAAATCTAATGGGTTTAATTAAAAGTGCAGCAGATCTAACTTATACTTTTCGATTTATTCGAATGTTAGTCATGGACTGGAAGAATTGGGATGCTTATAAATTAGGCATCATCGATGAAAATGGTAAGAGACAAAAAAGCACTAAGCTTGATAGCGATGAAAAGAAGTCTGCTTATACTCCTTTCATTCGCTTGTGCGCTAACATTAAGAGGCTCGTTAGTAGTATCCCTGGAGGTGGATCAAAACTTGGATCTTTTGCGTCCGCGCTCTACCTTATTAAAGAAAAGTATGAGCTTACCGATTCCAACCTCGATAACATTATGAGAAAAGTAAACCTTGATGTTTTCGATATTATGGTTGAACATACAGAATGGTTTATATTAGAAGATAGAAGATTATCTCCAGGAATCTATAGAGTATATAACGACAAGATATTGAATGAAACATACGATGATTTAGTAAATGCAAAGGATAAAGTAAGAATACAAGAAGACGCTTATCCTGTTGGAGATGTTTTTGGCATTGACGTATATGAAGCAATTCATATGAACACTAATAAAAAAATTTTTATCACAGCAAGCGAGATATATAAATGAGCTTATGGGATAACATTAGAAAAAGAAGAGCGTCTGGAAAGCGTAAGCTTAAGCCGGGCGACAAGAACTATCCAAAGACTTTGGATATCGAAATGACAACGACTGCTGACATTCCTAATCCGGCAGACACAGCACAAGGTCCTCGTGTTAAAACGACATATATGCATGATCGTAGAAGAAAAAAAGATCAACTGCCTGTTCTGTTAAAAAGATTTAGAAAATATATTGAGGATCATGGATGACTATTAATAGAGATATGGCCAAAGAGGCTAGAGAATTTTATAAGACATACGCGTATGATGGTGCTGTAGCAGTTGATACTGGTACCAAAAGATATTATGCGCATGATAATAGTGTCCTTTCTAGTATTGAAGCTTATATCGGAACTGCGCCGGTAGGTTCAACTCTAAATATTAGAGTTAATAAAAATGGATCGTCAGCTACAACACTTTCAATTCAAGCTGCTGCCACATCATTCGAATCTACGACGAATATCTCTTTCAATAAAGGTGATTATGTGACAGTAGACATTACACAGGTTGGTTCCTCTACAGCTGGTTCTGATCTAAGAATTAATTTTACGTTTAGGAAAACATAATATGTACGGAAAACTTAGATTTACTTCTACTTGCACAAATGCTGAAAGAAATTTATCAATTGTAAAATTGATTACAGATTACTATGATCCGCCGGCTACTGTAAGCTTTGATGGTTATCCTGGATTAGACTCAAGCTTTTGTGAAGTCATTAGTGCCGATAGTTCTCATTGGACTTTTGCAGGAACAGGTGGTGGTCAGTCATTAGGATCTGACGCACTTAATTATAGCTCTGGACAGGCCTGGCACGGATCACAATATACTCTTAAAACAACTTATGATACTGGTCATACACAGTATGCTGATGTCAAAGTGATGGGTAATGCTACTAATGCAAATATTTACAATGGTGATGAAGCCCCTACAATGATTGTACCAAGAAACAGATTTGGCACTTCATTAGAAAATAGACAATGCGGTAATAATACTACTAGTACAGATGCTGATGTAGATTTAAGAGGTCAAGGAGTTTCGCATTACGTTAATAAAGAAATTCACATTTTTGCTGATCAAACAAAATTATGTTTACTTGGCTCACAGCAAGATAATTTAAATCATTTTGTATTTAATGGTCTTTATCAGCACGAACAGCCAAACTACTTCAAATATTATGACAAATTAAACACCATTGCTGATAGTAACGTACCTTGTGTTTGGAATTTAACAGGTATCGGAGATATTGGTGGTGGAAATCAAGCGGCTAAGGAAAACACTGCCGCATGGAGCAGTTCCTGGGATGCTGCTAACATTCACGGGCCAACTATTCAATTCCCGGGAAATATTTACAATGCAAGAGATGGTAAAAAATTTAGAAATATTTCATTAAACGGCACCGCCAGCGCTGATTATACCTTTAGCACACCAAGCACCGTTGTCGACGATGATACAACTCAAGCTCCGA
>Ga0213860_10000209_pt1 | contig 23490 bp, 20 predicted proteins | sample PICome_3_FD_160118 | JGI IMG/M metagenome (GOLD analysis project Ga0213860, IMG submission 160118) | Coastal seawater microbial communities near Pivers Island, North Carolina, United States - PICO550 | ecosystem: Environmental > Aquatic > Marine > Coastal | place: USA: North Carolina...
GGGGTAATCATGCATCAGAAGGTTATCTAGTTGCTACCAGTACAGATAAAACTAACTGGAACACAGCATATGGATGGGGTGACCATGCACAGGCAGGATACCTAACAAGTTATACTGAAACTGATCCAGTATTCTCTGCTTCTGATGCTGCTGCGATTACCTCTACAGATATTTCAAATTGGAATACAGCATATGGTTGGGGTAACTATGCACCAAACGGAGCACTTAATTTAAGTGGAACCACACCATCACTTAAGATTAACAATTCATCTGGAACTGGGTGGGCAATGTTTGACTATAGACTAGTCGGCAATGTATCATATCAACTTCCTGCATTACCATCAACTAATGGAGACGTTCTCTCTTGTACAACAGGTGGTGTTATGTCATGGGTGACACCTGCTAGTGGAGGTGGTGGTGGTGCCAATGTAACCATCTCTGACACTGCTCCTGGTAGTGCATCTGTTGGTGATCTATGGTGGGAGAGTGACACTGGTCGCCTGAAGATTAGATATCAAGATACTGATAGTACACAGTGGGTTGATACAAATCCACCACTTTCTCCATCACTATCTTCTAATGCTCCTGCTAGTGCTAGTGCTAATGGAACTGCTGGTGATATTAGGTATGATAGTAACTATGTTTATATCTGTGTTGCTACTAATACCTGGAAGAGAGCAGCACTTGCAACTTGGTAATTCTAAATACTACGGAAGGAGCATCTTAAGAAATGGCAATTAATTTTCCTGATACAACAGGACAAGCGACAGACGGTTCATATACTTATACAGTAGCGGGACTGGTATATTCCTGGGACGGTACATCTTGGTCTGCAGCAGGTGCTGGTGCTAGTGCAACTAACAGAAGTTTGTTTAGTGTCACTCAAAATTCTGCTGGTACTGCTGCTCTTTCATACAGTGATCTCACTGGTGTTTTTAGTTACACTCCACCAGATCTCTCTGGTTATCTAACAGCAGAGACTGATCCTGTATTTGCTGCATCTGGTGCAAACGGTATTACTCTTGCTGATCGTGCTAACTGGTCTACAGCATATGGATGGGGTGACCATAGTACACAAGGATATCTAAGTTCTGTTGCACTAACTACTGCAACTGATGTAACTATTACATTACCTCAGATCGAGCAGGTATTAAAATACAATGGTAGTTTTTGGGTAAATGCAAATGCACCTCTTGGTCTTGCATCTAGAACAACTGCACAAGTAACACAATCGATTGCTAATGGTGCTGCATCGAACGTGTCTATCACAACTCCTAAATCATACGCACTACTTAAGATTGAAACATCACATGCTGCATGGGTAACTCTTTACAGTGACACTACAAGTAGAACTGCTGATTCTAGTAGATCTGAAACTACTGATCCAGTTCCTGGTTCTGGTGTTCTTGCTGAAGTAATTACTGGTGGTGCTGCTACTCAACTTATTACTCCTGGAACAATCTGTTTCAATTCATCTGCATCTAATACCACTTATGCAAAAATTGTAAACAAGAGTGGTTCTACAGCAAATGTAACAGTAACTCTTACTTACGTTCAACTAGAGGCTTGATATGTCGGAAAAGGTCTACGTCGTCACCCTCTATAAACGTGAAGATCTAGAGGGTTTTTACACAGAGATGGCGGAGAATGGTTTCCGCCTCAGTAAAAAGCGTCCTATCAGTAGAAACACAAACTACTGGATGACTGAAGAACAAGCAGAAGAACTGAAGCAAGACCCTAGAGTTTGGGAGGTTGAAGAACTTCGTGACATGCCAGTTCGCGTTAAGGCAAACAGAGAACCTTGGGTGTCAGCAAAAACGTTTTGGAAAAATGCTCCTGTAGGCACTACTCTTGACTACTCATGGGGACAATGGGGACATGTTCATTGTGCTGGAGATGTAGCACAAAGAAGAAAAGGTAATTGGGGTGATGGATCTAGTCCTGCCACAGAATTAGCTGTTGATGTTGTTAATATATTTGATAATGGTAGACACGTTGATGTAGTCATCGTTGATGATCCTGTGTCGTATGATAATGAAGAATGGGAAAGACCAACGGCACCAGGACAAACTAGATTTGTTCAATACCAATGGTTCAATGAGTTGAATACTCTCGTCAATACTATTGATGATGACGGAGAAACAGAACCAACAGGAACTATTACATATGGCACCAGTGCATCAACACCACAGTTTCATGGCAATCACGTTACAGGAACTGCATGTGGTAAATGGTATGGATGGGCAAATGAAGCAAACATTTATAATCTTGCAGTAACTGATCCATGGCCATCGGGACAGCAGGTAGGTGCATTACTGATCTATGATTATCTCAGAGCATTTCATCAAAGCAAACCAGTTAATAATGCAACAGGTAAGAAAAATCCTACAGTCAGCAACCATAGTTATGGTGGTGTCAGAATTTTAAACGAAGCAGAGGGTGTCTTACAACTTGCGGATATTGGTTCTGTAGTTTACAGAGGTACTACATACTCATCTTCTAGTCCTGGACCATCTGGTTGGACAACATCAGGACTACAAACTGATTTTGGTATAAGATTTAATTTAGATAGGTATCCATCATATAGTGCTGCTGTCGCAGCAGATGTCCAAGATTGTATTGACGATGGTATTGTATTCATTGGTGCTGCTGGTAATGATAATCTTTTGATGGATGTTCCTGGTGGAACTGATTGGGACAATAGAATTGTTATGAATAATGGTATTGGTTCAATCTACTACAACAGAGGAGCATGGCCATGCACTGCTGATACTGAATGTATTAATGTTGGTGCTTTGTCTGACCACTCTGAATTCAGAAGATCTACTTATACTATGTTTGGTCCTGGCGTAGATATCTTTGCTCCTGGAGATGGTATCTTATCTGTCTTTGGTAACACTGGACTTGCTGACAGTAAATATTCTGCTGGTAACTACTATCAGCAAATACAAGGGACGAGCATGGCATCACCACAGGTTGCTGGTATTGCAGCGTGCTTTGCAAATACAAAAGAAAGAGTATCAAACAAAGATATACGAGGATACTTACAGAAGACTTCGGTTGAAGGTGACATGACCTTTGATGTATCTGGTGGTACATTTAATGACAGCACTTGCCAAAAAGGAAGTCCTAATAAGTATCTACAAGCTATTAATCCCAGAGAAAATGTTGGGTTCCTTGCTGAAACTAAGAGTGAGAGACCTACTATTGGATTGGGTTTTCCAAGACAAAGTGTTTTCATGACACCAGCACCTGCTGCTGTACCATCATCAAATACATACACATTTACTGTAGGAAATAGTGGAGCAAGTCATTATGTAGTTACTGGAACGGATGCTTCAACGACACATAGTAGTGCAAATGATCCAACAATTAATTGTAGTAGTGGTGACATTCTAGAGTTCACTGTAAGTGCAAGTGGTCACCCATTCTTGATTAAGACAGCTCCTACCACTGGAACTGGTGATCAAGTTCAAAGTTATCAGGGTAGTGGTAATGGTGTACTTGGAAATGGTAGAGCAGTAGGAACTGTTACTTTCTATACTTCAGGTTTAACAGGTACATACTATTACATTTGCGAGTATCATGGTAGTATGGTAGGATCTATCGTTATTTCATGAGGCATAAATAAGAACGAGCACTAGTATCTATTGGCAAGTTAAATGGCTGATCGTTTTCCATTAATCGTTAATGAAGTCTCAAGGAAGATTGAAGAAATTGTAGCAGGAGACAAATTAGAACTCACTGGTAATGGTATTATTATCAGTGGAGATTCGGGTGCTGGGAAGTATCTAAAGAGTGATGGATCCACGGTCTTCTGGGAAGCGCCTGGTGATGTATACTTAGACGCATCGCAGACAGTAACTAATAAAACTTTTGAAAGTTGTGTTATCAATGGTAATAACAACACCGTTGCTAACTTGCCCAACACTGCTCTAGTCAACTCTGGTATTACAATCAACGGAGCAACTATTGCTCTTGGTGGTGTGGTTGTAACGCCAAACGATGATACTAAGTTTGCTCTAAGTGCAGTAGATGGTGTTGATGCTACTGAAAAGAATATCCGCATCACTGGTACTGACGGCACTACAACTTCTGATGTTATTCTGAAGCAGGGTACTAACGTTACTCTAACTAGAAATCAGAATGAAATTATTATTACATCCAGTTATGTAGATACTAATACAGTTACTTCTATTCAAGCTGCTAGTGGTGGTTCGGCACAGACTGGTATTATTAGTATTGCTGGTACTGGATCTACTACAGTATCTCAAGATACTTCAACAAAAACTATTACAATCAACTCTTCTTATGTTGATACTATCACCAGATTGAGATCGGGAACTGGTAACGTATTTAACTCTGGAGACTTTACATTTTTACAAGGTGGTGCAACCACTCTTGCTCAAGCAGTTGATGGCAATGGTGACCCAACAATCACAGTCAGTTCCACTGATACTGTTACTAGATTGAAGGGTGGTGGTGCTGGTTCCTTGACATCGGGTGATGTCACAATTACTGGTGGCACTAATACTACAGTATCTCAAGCAGGCACAACGATTACAGTTGACAGCACAGACACAAATACTGTTACTGAGGTTGCTGCTAACTCGGAAGCACTTAACTCTGGTAGTTTTAGACTTCTACCTTCTGGTGCTACATCTATTACTACTGCAGTTAACAATGGTGTAAAAGAGATCACCATTAGTTCTGTTAACACTGACAGTGGTGCTGCGGCAACTGCATCTGGTGGTGTTCAAAAAGTCGGCAATGATTTTAGACTTAAGAACTCTGGCAACTTTACTGGTAATACACTAATCAAATATGATAGTGGTAACCAACAACTAGCAAACAGTCTTATTACTGATAATGGTTCTGCTGTTACCATCGGTGGTGACCTAGTAGTCACTGGTACACAGACTATTCTAGAAACTGCAACCTTGGTTGTAGAAGATAATCAAATTGAATTAAGAAAAGGCAACAGTCTAACTGGTGCTGATGGTGGTGTTCAAGTTAATAGAACTACTGACGCTCAGGGATCTGTTCTTACATACCAGGCAATGCAATGGTATGAAAGTGGTGGATACTGGAGATCATGGGACGGTTCTGTTGAAAAGAGATTTGTAACTGAAACAGATACACAAACTCTTTCTGGTAAAACACTTACAGCACCAACACTTACTGCTCCTGTTCTAGGTGCAGCAACTGCAACATCAATCAATGGTCTTGAGATCACATCAACAGCATCTGCTGTACTTGATATCGCTGCAGATAAAACACTAGATGTTAACAGAGATCTTGTTCTTACATCTGATGACAACTCAAACGCTGTCAGTATTAACTTCAGAAGTGGTGGACAGGTTGCATATAAGTCAGACACTCTTGCATCGTTCTCCTCTACTACATCCACTCAACTTCGTGGTTTGATCAGTGATACTACTGGTACTAGCAAACTTGTATTCCAACAAAGTCCATTCATTGAGACTTCTATTCAAACTGGATCGGCAACATTTGCTCTCATCAATGCTACTGCTACAACAGTAAACTTCGCTGGTGCTGCAACTGCCATTAACATGGGTGCTAGCAGTGGCACTACTACAATCAATCACAGTGCTGTCATTACAAATGAATTGACAGTTGGACAAGATGTTAACGATGCTATTCTAATTAATGGTATTCTAAACTCTGAGAATTCTGATATCTTTATCAGAGGAACAGCAACCGATCCCATTAGACTTGGTAGAGGTAATGGTGCTGTTGCATCCAACACTGGATTTGGTACTAGAGTTCTAAACTCCGCAAGTTCTGCTGCATTCAATACAGGATTTGGTTTTGAAACTCTATTCACTGCAAACAGTGGATCTAGAAACACTGCCCTTGGATACTATGCTCTAAGATCTACGGGTGTGGGTGATGACAACGTGGCGGTTGGTCACCAGGCAATGATCACCAACCTAGACGGTGAAAAGAATACTGCACTGGGTTGTCAGACACTAGCATCTGCTAACTCTGGCGTTGCAAACATTGCCATCGGTCACTACGCTGGATATGGTCAGATTGCAGGTACTGGTAACGTTATCATTGGACCTGCTGATGATGAGAACGGTACTAACCCAACATATGTTTTACCATCTTCTGGTGGTAGCAGACAACTAGTTGTTGGTTCTGGTACTGTTGCTTGGATTAGAGGTGATAGCACTGGTAAAGTTACACTCCCAAATAATTCTGAGATTGGTGGAGACTTACTACTCAAAGGATCTTTGACAGTTGAGGGTACTACAACCACTATTAATACAAATGTACTAAGTGTTGATGATAAAGAGATCACACTTGGTGATGTTATTGCACAGACATTCAGTGCTGTTACCACCAATGGTAGCAATACACTTAATGCAGTATTCCCAACCGCTGAACTGATCCCTGGACTTGAGGTTGTATCTACAACAAATGGTATTAGTGTTCCCCTAGGAACAACTATCCTTACTGTCGTTGGTGACATCATTACACTTTCAAACTCTGTTACTGGTGCTGGTACTTGCCAATTTGTAACTCAGGGTGCTGATAACAACTCTGCAGATCAGGGTGGTATCAGACTGAAGGGAACAACAGACAAGAGAATTTACTACGATAACTCAAGAGCTGATAAGTATTGGGTGATGACTGAGAACCTGGAACTTGCTTTTGGCAAGAAGATGGTGATCAACAACCAGTTAGTTCTATCCACTACAACCCTTGGTAGCACAGTTGTAAACTCCTCACTAACATCAGTTGGTACACTCACTGGTCTAACTGTTGATGGTGCTATTACTCTTGGTGGTGTAATTACTGAGAAGGTATTCAACAGTTACTCTACAACACTCACTCCATCTGCTGGTACACTAACAATTAACATTGCTGGTGCTAATACTTTGGTTGGATCACCTACATCTAATGCTATTACTACGTGGGCGTTTACTGGAGTTGGATTAACTAACGGTCAATCTAAGACACTCACTCTTATCCTTGACGCAAACACTGCTGCTACATATGGTGATGCATGTACTGTTGATGGAATTGCAGTTAGCACTGGCGTTCAGTGGTCTGGTGGTTCTCCACCAATCGCAACATCTAATAACGATATTTTGACATTCATTATTGTCAGAGATAACTCTGGTGTGACTAAAGTATTTGGACAAGGTAATACAGACTTCAGCTGAGGATAACGATCAATGCCAGTAGGAATTAGTAGTCCCGCTAGAAACCTCTTTCTCTTAGGTTCTACGGGAGAACAAACTGTAACAAACTTTTTTAAAGCAGTTGATCTGTCTGCATCATCTGATGGTGTGTTTCTTCCAGAAGCTCTTAAGTACAGATATGGTGATGATAGTTATACTATAGGTGGAACTGCTTCTGATCCACAGTCAAAACGATTTGGGTGGATTGAAAACAGAACATACAATCCTGATAATGCAGCATCAACTCAAGTTTGGGATGATAGAATTGAGAGTGGTGTTCCTGGACAAAGTGTGTTTCTGCGTAGTATTATCTTCGATCAAGCAGGTAATATTGTTGCAGTAGGTCATGGTGGTGGCACCTGTTGGATTAGAAGATACTCTTCTGCAGGTGTGCTTGATTGGCAAGCAACCACGTTTACTGGTGAAGCAAGATATCTTGGCGTTGCACATGATGGTCTTGCTTATTATGTGTGTGGTCACACTGGACCTGGGGATGATAATACTGCTATAGCATACGTTGAAAAATTTGATGACCAAGGCAATCCAATCTGGGGTAAGGCAGCTTTCTTTGAATACGATGATGTACTATTAGAATCTATTACTATCGCAGACGATGGTAATATCTTGGCGGTTGGTAGAATAGATGATAATGATGGACAGAAAGGTTTCATGGTGAAACTTGACAGTCAAACTGGAGATGTTCTTTGGGATAAAACAATTACCAGTCCTAAGAAATTCAATCAGTTCTTAACACTCAAAGAAAGCGTTGGACTTGAGAAGATATACGCTGATGGTAATGGACAATTCTATGTTGTTGGAAGAATACTATCCACAAGAACTGGTTCAGTAGCAAGCAGAGGAATTCTAATTAAGTTTGATACTGAAGGCAATATTATTTGGCAGAAAGAAACACCGTTGGATGCTACTAAGAGCATTGAATTCTTTGATGTTAGTGCAGAGACAGATACAGAACAGGTAATTGTTCTTGGTAGATATTATGATGGAACTGTTAATGATGAGATGGGTATCCTTAGTAAGTATACTAAGAATGGTACGCTTCTTTGGAGAAGAACTATCAAAAGTTCTCGCGAGAGTTCTGATAAATTCAGCACCACTATTAATCCACCAGCATTAGATGCTGATTCTTCTTTTTATTATCTACTCTTTCGTGATGAAAGTATTAATACTCTTTCAGGTGAACCCGATCGTTATACTTTTGGTAAGGTAAGTACATCAGGTAATGGTCTGGGTGACTTTCAATATGCTGACAGCACAGGAGAAACAATTGATTACGAGATCGTTAATATTGACAGTAACGTTGGGGTTCTCCAAGATGGTTCTGTAACTAATAGTGTTAGTGACTTACGTTCTACCCCTTACAGTGCTGATAAGATTGTGTTCGATGACTATGCTACTAACATAGCAGGTAAGAAACGAAAAGTCAGTGAGGGTTTTCAATCTTTTATGTACAGTGGCAGTCCTGCTGTTAGACCACAGGATTTTTGTGTAGATCTAAGAGCTTTTGTAAATGATTTGCCAAATCAACCAAGACAAAATTATATTGGGGATTCTGATAACATCACCCCAGATGTCACATCAACAACTGATTATGGAAACAAGTGGAGGAGACAATCGACTGCTGTAGTAGTTACTGCTAATGCTATTGCTAATCCTTTAGGAGATGGACAGACGGCAGAATTGTATAATTTAACAGCAACAGCTGGTAGAAGAATAGAATATGGAGGTCCTTCTGTAGTAGCGGGACAAAGATATACTTATTCTTGGTGGATGAAAGCAGTTACAACTAACGCTCAGTGGACATTCCAAGCATATAATATTGGCACAAGTAATAATACTATTCGTATTGCTGATAGATCTGGTAACATTTTAGAAAATATTTCTACTACAAATACCACAACATATAAACCAACAGATACTGAATGGCATAGAGTAGTGTGGTCTTTTGATGCTGACAGCACAGCCACAGTTGCCATGGGAGGATACAATAGTAATAGTCAAACAGGAGATCTGTGGTATCTCTATGGAGCTCAAATGGTTGATGGAGATTCTCCTGGAAACTATTATCAAACATCTCTCCCACAACCAACTGAATTTGAGACATTACCAACTACAGATGGAAATTTCTACCGTGATAATGATTATTGGCAATTTGATGGTCCTAACAGTAATGACTTCATTCAATTACCACATGAAGACAAACTTCACAGTGAGGATTTCACATTTGAATGGTGGATGTACAACAATAGTATCACCACTTCTTCCGCAACTGCATTCTTTACAAAGAGAACTAACAATGAAGATGGGTATATGATTTTTACCCAAGCAAATCAAATTCTACATTTTGATTTTGGAACACCTACAATCTCAGGACACAGATGGAGCACTGGATTTAATTGTGGTGGTTCTAATCTAGCTAAGTGGTTCCATTGTGTGTTAACTAGATCTTCTAATGGCAGAGAACTTTATATAAATGGTGAGTTGTTTTCCAATACTGAAGATGCTGGTGTTTATATTCCTAACATACAGGATTTATTTGTTGGGACTGATAGTGAAAATCCAAGAAGATATGAAGTCAATGGTAAAATTGGAGAGTTTCGTATCTACGATAGAGTTTTATCAGCATCACAAGTTTTCCAAAACTATAATGCTTCTAAATTTACTTATAACTCAGAACTACCAAACACTACACCAAGACTAAATGTAAGTCCTATTATTACCGATAATAATTTGTTGTTGAATTATGATTTTGGTAATCCTTCTTGCATTGAAAAGAGTTCTGAGATCAATGCATCTTTTACTGAGACTATTTTAGACGATGCTTCAACTAATGGTGCTGCTTTTGGTGATGGTCAGTGTGTCGCTGTTGGTTATGGTAAAGTTGTAGTTGGTGCTCGTGGAGAAGACTGCACCATACCTGGATATACTTACACTGCTGGTGGTAAAGCATACATTTATAATGCTGCAACTGGTGCTCTAGAAGCTACTTTGATAGCATCAGATATTTCTGGTAATGATTGGAACTTTGGTAATGCAGTAGCTATTTGTGGTTGCTCTGGAAGAATTGCTGTCACCAGTGCTGGTAGATTGTATTTGTATGATGCTGATGGCACCAATGAATTTATTGTTGACCTACCTATCAGTCCTCCTGGTGGTAATACTTTTGGTAATGGACTTGCTATCTCTGGCAATAGAGTTTGGGTATCAGATGATAATGTACCAACTGGTCCTAACTATAATGGAACAGTCTACTGTTTTAATGCTGAGACAGGAGCATTCTTATATAAATTGAGACCAAAAGATATTTTTGGTAACTTTAGTTCATATGGATTAAGAATTGCAGCAGGTGGTGGTAAACTTGCCATTGGTGCTAATAATCTTACTCATCCTGTAACTGGTAGATCTTCTACTGGTAAAGTTTATTTGTATAATGTTGATGGAACAGACGAGAAGATTATTGAACCTGATGTACTAACAACTTCTGCTTTGTTTGGTCAAGGTGGTCTTGTCATTGAGCATGGAATGCTTGTAGTTGGAGCATCTAGACAACAAAGAGTAGAAAATCCACTAGAAATAGGTAGTGGTGAGGTATATGTATTTGATCTGAAAGGTGAGTTAAAGTTTAGCATCAGACCATCAGATGATCCAGCAGATGAAGACACTGATGCCATGGGATTTGGTGACAGTGTTGCTGTCAGTAGTGATCGTATCATTGTAGGAGCACAGTATTATGCACTCAATCTTGGTGGAGTTATGGGTAGATCATATCTGTTTACTCATGCAGGTAGGGAACTAGACCGTTGGATTGGTTCGGGAAATAGTGGAGATAATTCTGCCTTTGGTTCTTCCATGGCTGCATCTGGAGGTACGCTAGCAATTGGTGCAGGTTCTGGTAGTCCTGATTCATCTGGTAGAGTATACCTTTACCCACTAACAGGGTCACCATCTGGAACAGTAAAGAACCTCTCAAGTAGTTCTTTCCCTGGCACGTTTGATGCAGAAGCAGTTGGAGGATCTCCAGAATTTAATGCAGGTGGATACATGGTATTTGGATCCAAAGAAAGTATTAGGTTTGGATCTCTTAATGATCTAGGTTTCCCAACTGGTTCTCAATCACATACAATAACGTTTGAATGTTGGGTTCAAAGTAATACAGGAGCAAATCATATCTTTGCTGGTATTCAAACTCCAGCTAGTCAAAGATGCTACTTAGCTAGAGAGAGTGGTAAGTGGGAGTTTGGATGGGGAAATTATAGTTGGGTGAATGGATACACTGGTGGAACATCTGGAACTGATGCTGCTGATGTTGTTTTAGATACTTGGACCCACTATTGTTTATCTATTACGAGTGGTGTTGCCAAACTCTACATCAATGGTAGTTTTACCATAGAAAAAACTGACACTTCTGTTGATTTAGAAACAGGAGACTTCCCAATCGGATCTTTCTTTGAACCATCACAAACGTATAATAATAGTTACGCATCTCCAAACTCTATTGCTGAGTTTAGGATTTACAATATTGGACTATCAGCAGCACAAGTATCCCAAAACTTCAATGCTACCCGTGGCAAGTACGGTGTCTGATAAATAGATAAAGCATAATATCAATCCGAGGAACATAGGTAATGGCAAGGAAAACCATTCAGAGTAACTACTATCTCTTTGATGCTTCTGCGAGAGAAGTTATCATCCCTGGTGGTGTTCAAAGAGAAAACCTCATTCTTATCACTAACGTTGTTGATAACAAGGTAATCTATAATTTCTCGGACCCCGAACTGACTGCAACAACTTACAGTATTCAAACTGACATCCGTAATGTTACGACAACCAGAATTGTATTGTCGTATGATACAACATCAATGTCTGATACTGATGATTTACAGATCATTGTTGATGACTTTGAAGAGACTGTAAGACCTGCTGAAACATACAACGACGCAGTTAACAAGTCTAGAGTATCGACACCACAGGCACAGATTGATACCGACTTCGAGTATGGTGTACAGGATACGAAGTGGGAAGCAGTTGCACTAATTAACAACAACCCATTTGCATATAAGTCTGCAAACAATATTGTCATTACTGATGTACAAGCAGTACAGAACAGCAGAGAGATTACTGTTTCTGTAGATACCAATGCATCAACACGTCCACCTGCTGGTACTGCAATCTATATGCAAGACACTAGGTTCCCTGGTGCAAATGGTGTCTTCATCGTAGACAAAACACAAGGATCTACAGACTTTAAATACACCGCAAAGTATGACTGGACACTAGGTTCTGGTGCTATTATTGATAGTGGTAGAACAGCATTGTACTCTGGTGTTCACTTCACTGGTTCTGATATTGGTGGTTCAATTACTCTTGCAACACCTTCTGGAACCATGCTTGATTCTGTTCAAGTAGATACCACACAAGCACATGGTCTTGAAGTTGGTAATGAGATTGCTGTTGCTGGATCTAGTGGCACTAACGTCAATGGATCTTGGACTGTTGCTAGAGTAGAAAGTCCTACTCGCTTCTATTATTTCCCAGATGCAGCACCATCTGGTAACGTCAACAATGGTACAAAGAAACTATATCCCAGACCACAAGGCAACTCTATTCATAGAGCATTTGATGGTGGTGTTAAGTTCTCTACCAATAGTTTCTCGAAGAACCAACAGGCAATTAGACAGACAAAACGTTACTTTAGATATCAGTCTGGTAAAGGTGTATCATTCTCTACTGGTTCTATCCTAGAACCATCAATTCCAAACATTGATAGCATCACATCATCTAGCACAACCATAACTGTTGTAGCTACTGAGGCACATAACTGTACAATTGATACAGTTGTTGATGTTCGTGGTGCTAATGATAACGCATACAATGGAACTTATCAAATTACATCTGTAATTGATCCATTCACATTTGAGTATGAAGTTCCAACTCCTCCAACCGAAACAACTGCTGGCGGTGAGTATACAGTAACACCTAAAGGTGCTTTCGGAACCAATCTTGAGATTGGTATGATGGATCAGCAAAATGGTATCTTCTTCCGTTATGCAAATGGTGAACTAAGTGTTGTTCGTAGATCATCTACATTCCAGTTGTCTGGTAAAGTTACTGTCAACAATGGAAGCACATTAGTTTCTAGTTTCACTGGTATCAATGGACAAGGCACCAAGTTTGCTAAGCAGTTGCAGCCTGGTGACTATGTTGTCATTCGTGGATCTTCTTATCGTGTCGATGGTATCATCTCTGACACACAGATGGTTATCTTCCCTGACTATCGTGGTCCTTCCGCAGGTAATGTACCTGTAACTAAGACTACAGAAGTAGAATGGAAACAGGGCGACTGGAACATTGACCGTTGTGATGGTACTGGTAAGACAGGTTATAACCTAGATGTTACCAAGATGCAGATGTTCTACATGGACTACTCTTGGTATGGTGCTGGTTTCATCCGTTGGGGTTTCCGTGCTCTAAATGGTGACGTTATCTACGCTCACAAAATCCCTAACAACAACCAGAATACTGAGGCATACATGCGTTCAGGTAACCTACCTGCTCGTTATGAAGTTAATACTATTCCACCAAAAACAGTTGCAACTAGAACATTTGCAAGTGGTGATAGCACTCTATATGTTGCTGATGATCTTTCTCAGTTCCCATCATCTGGTACACTTCGCGTTAAGCAATCTTCTAGTGCTACTGGTGGTACACAAGAATACATTAACTACACAGGAAAAACATCATTTGTTCAGGACATCATTAGTGTAGATGCAGGTAACGATACGATTGTTGTTGCTTCTACTACTGGACTAACACCAGGCGGTCAGCAAACAATTATCTTTGACACTCCATTCTCTAATATTGTTGCTAACAAGACATACTTTGTTGCTGCAGTTCCATCTTCTACTACGTTTAAAATTACAGAAACACAAGGTGATTCTACTGGTATTGCATTGACTGGTGCTACTGGTTCTGCATTGTCTCCTCTTTCTCGTGCTAGAGCAGGTTCCTTTACTGGAATTACTAGAGAACAAGCAGGTGCTGCTAGCGTAAATCTCAGTATTGGTAACGGTCAATCCTCTGGTACAGTATCTTCTGCAACTGGTATTCAAAAAGGACAAAGAGTAATTGATAACTCTGATATCCCTGCTGATACTTTTGTTCACTCTATTAGTGGAACAAACATTACATTGAGTAGAGCAGTAACAGCAGACAATCCTGCTGGTGTTAAGTTCCCACCACTTGGCGCGGGTTCTGCATCTACATTTACATACAGTGCAACTCAACCGATTGGTGTTGAACTTATCCAAGCATCATCTGTCCCACAGATTAGTCACTGGGGTTCTTCAATTATTATGGATGGTGAGTACGATGAGGATAGAGCATACATCTATTCTGTTGGAACCAAGACGGGAAGAAGCGTTAGTTCTGGTGCAACCAAAGCTATTCTTGGACTAAGACTAGCACCTACTGTTGATAATGGTATTACTGGAACTCAACTTGGTGATAGAGAACTGGTCAACAGAATGCAGTTGGTTATGAGAGACTGTCAGATTGTTGCTAACGGTGTTTTCTTCGTAGAACTAGTCCTCAATCCTACTGTTACAATTCAAGCAGAGTGGGAACCAGTTGGTGGTACATCACTAGCACAATATGCTGAACTTAATAACAACTGTGAACTAGTAGGTGGCGAAGTTGTTTACGCATTCTACGCTGGTGATGCAGGTGGTTTCGGTGCTGGTGCATCTACTGTTCCTCTAGATGACGTTAAGGAAATCTCTAACTCTGTTCTAGGTGGTGGTGGAGCAAACCTTGTCGTTGCATCTGGCGCTAACCCAACTGGCGTATTCCCTGATGGTCCAGAGGTTCTCGCTGTACGTGTTACTAACATCGCTGGTGGATTTGGATCTGGTTCTAGATCTGCTGACTTTAAATTCTCCTGGACAGAGGCACAGGCATAAATAAAGCTGCCTAACTCCAATAATATGACTGAAGATAAATCTACGGTCGTAGTTGAAGAGAAGGATAACGATGAAGATAAAAGTGAAGTTCTTGGTAATCTAGTGAAAGTTGTAGTCCTCATTTGGTCTGCATCCCTTCTTACATTCAGCTACGTTCGCTTGCCTAATGGTCAAAAGATTTTAGATTTTGATCCCACCTTCATCGCCTCGGTGTTCAGTGGATCCTTAGCTGCGTTCGGATTGTCTCCTGCCAAGAACGGATCTGCTCCTAAGAAAGCACCTGCTATTGGTAAAAAGGAGGAACAAAATGCAAAAACTAATTAATGTATTAGCAGTCTTGTCGTTCGTTGGAACGGCAGGCATCATTGGTAGTGGATACTATCTGTATACACAGAAAGATCCTATCATTAAAGGTCTAAAAGAGAAGGTAACTAAAGCTGCAGTGGAAGGTGTTACTAATGCTCTCCCTGGTCTACTAGACAGTGCAGTTCCTGAGTTACCAGAAGTCACTGGTCCTGCTATGCCATCAATGCCATGAACTTATTCAACAGCGACAAAGAACAACCAGAACTAAAGAAGGAAAAACCGTCTACGTTTAAGATTTTTATCGGCACAGTTGGTGCTTTGTTTGCTGTATCACACATAGGTTTAGTTGGTTATCTAATGAGACAACCATATCAAGTCCCTAGTATCAATATTCCTAAGGGTGACTATTCATCCTATGAGTTGAATGCAGGACCTGATGGTTACTCAGTTAAGTACAAAGCTAACGATCCTGCTATTCTAGAATCAGATAGATCTCTGCACTTGAATAAGCACAAGCAAGGATTGTTTGGTGGAGAACAAGTTGAGATGAGACGTGAGTATCGTCGCGACCAATACACTATGGATGGTTCCCGTAACCTAGGAGGGGGGGCAGTTAATGCTGAGGGAAAGTCCCTTGCAAAAACCGAAGAGTGTATCAGGGCGGACGCTGGCGCACGGTCTCAAGGTGCAATGGCAGGAACAGCAATTAGTGCTGGTCTTGTAGTCCCAGCAGTCTCTAGCATCCCTTATGTTGGGTGGTTAGCAGGTGGTTGGGCATTACTCTTAGGACAAAGTGCAGGATCTGAAATTGGATCTGAAATTGGTAGCGCATTCAATGATTGTTAATGGAAATCCCTGATATTAGAATAAGGGGTGGGGATATTGATATCATTCGTATCCCTTTCACCCCTGATTATTTGTTAGAACCACCACAGGCTTTACAAATACAACCACCAATCACAAATCAGATTGGTGTACCCATCGTGGACATCCCTGGATGTGTTGAGGCACACGACGTGGATGAGAATAACATGCTGGAAGGAGATGATCCTAAAGGTGTGAAGACTTTTTGTGATGGTCAGGTGCCATCGTTCAATCCAATTGATTACAATGCAGATGAGTTGCAATTCACAGGAGAGGCACAGGTGCCCCCTGTACGTCCTCCAGAAGCACCTGAAGTAAAGTCACCTGAGATACCTAAGAAGACTAATACAGCGGAAGTGAAGTGCCCTACAGAGGCACAGGAACTCAAGGAACCTATCGGTACTCTAGTAGAGAATGGAACCAAGAAAATCGTTGAGTATAGACTGGTCGGAAAAGAATGTATACCAGTCAAAGAAGATATCAAGATCCCAGATCAAATCATTCAAGCAATCCCAACTGCAGGAGCTATCACAACTACAGGTGGCATTGCAGTTGTTGCTACAACATCCGCTCTATTAGCAAAACCGTTGGCAGACTTAGTGCTCAAGGCAGTCAAACCAACGGTCAAGAAAGTTATTAAAAAGATTGCTGCTATCAGGGGGAAGTCCGTTCCCGTCCAGTCTTTAAGGGACCGCCAAGCAGAGCAGCGTCTGAGGAACCACGCAATTCGGAAGTTGAAGGGGAAGGAATAGAATGAACGTGTGGTGTGATGTAGTTTTTACCAATCACTTGTACATCAGCACAGATACGAGCATACTTTGTGCCAGGAACAAAGCGAATTCCTTGCTTTAATAATTCTCCACAATTTTTAAGTCTCGCGATCTCAAAATCTAATCTCTTGTTAGCATTTTGCTGACGCATTAGATCAATGTTTGCTGCAGCTGCTTCTTTACATTGGTCTTGCAACTTTTTATCTTGTGGGATAGACCATGTAGCAGATACACCTACAGAGATGTTATAGTTATCCTTTTGTCCAGTTCTTGTAGGAACGAAGTATAAAATATCTCCTGGATTATTTAAGTTTCCATCGTCATCGGTAGTCATATCATAGACAGGACTATCCCAGTAATCTTCATATGGTTTAGCAGCTGATGCACTACCAGTTACAAAAGGAGTTATGTTTAGAGTAGGACCTTGACACTGTATTCCTCCCCCGTAAGTATTAGTGATATAAGGACCCTGTAATACCTGGATCGCCTGATTAGTCACTGAGCCAGAGCTATTTGCCACTGGAGCTGCAGTTGCTGATACACCACCAACAGTTTCTGCATTGACTGGAGATGCAAATAGTAATGCAATTACTGCTGGAAGATACTTGTAGTGTCCGTGACGCTTGTTACCTCGGTCACCCTGTTTATAATCGTGTGGTTGCTTAAACCAGGACCTGAATATGTCTCTGCGAACTGAAACGCTGCTCCTGGTGTCGTCTGAGTAAATGTTGGTTTGCCTGTTACTCCTGTCCATGATGATGTCACGCCATTAATAGTTACATTGTTTGTACCTGTCGAAGGGGACAGGTTCCCACTTGCTGTCACTCCTGAACCAGTTGCAGAGTATTGATACCCTGTGTTATAGTCCATGGAGTTGATAGTCTCAGTTATTCTTGATGTCGTCTCCGTATGGCTCGTCATCGAGCCCTGTGTGAAGTTTGGGACAACGGGCACTGCCTGGGCGGTGGCACCTGTAAATAGGATTGCCACCACACTCGTCGCAATACTCCAGTAAGTCCACCCAGAAGTCGTCATTACGAACGTCCTCAATCAATTACGGTGATCTCGCTAACAAATTGTCCTGTTGCACTTGTACCAGCTCCACCTGCCGTTACGGTTAGAGCACCGCCAGTGGTTACTGTACCTGCTAGAGTATCTTTTGTACCTGCAGTGTAAGAAGTAAGTGAGGAGAAGTTTGGATTAGCACCTACTGTTGCAGCACTAGTTGGAACAGCATCACCTTGAGTAAAAGATTGACTAAAGGAGAAAGCGTTACCATCTGTAGCTTGTGTTGCAGAGATATTGCCAGGAGCAAGTAGACCAGAGGTGATAGTTCCTGCAGAAATAGTTCCAGCAGTTGTACCATCTGTAGTATTCACTCCACTACCTGAGATTGCGTAGGAAGAACCTACTCTCGTAGCGGTAGATCTAGCAGCATCAACAGTCAGTTGGACGCTAGAAGCGTGTTTAGTAACAAGTCCGCCAGCATTAGCTGCACTTGCGGTCATCAGTAGCATAACGAGTGGTAATAATTTTTTCATATCACTCAGATTTGGGATCCATATTTATTTATGCCGACTTAACCCCTTGACAAGACTTTACATTTACTATATACTTTTGTAGTAATTCGTTACATTAACTCATGACTGTCACCACAAATGAATTTGGACAACAGAATATGTTTGCCAAAGAACCTCAAATGGTTGTGGAGGACTACAACCGTAAAGGTCTCTTCTCCCCAATGCAATACAAGGAGATGTACAATGGTCGCTGGGCAATGATGGGTCTCATTCTGGGCTTCGTCACCTATGCTATCAATGGTAAGTTCTTCTTCGGTATTTTCTGATGCTTGAACTGCTGACTTATTATGTTATCGTGGCGCTCGTATTCGTGGGAGCACCAGCAGTCTTTTTCTTTATTGTGTTCATGCCAGCACTTCAAAACACGAAAGGTCGTATGGTAGGATACAAAGACCATAAAACTTATGGTGATTCAACTATATACGAAGTAAACCGAACTACCTGACATGCCTAATCCGAATGCTCTATATGAGGATATCCAGAAACTCGACGATTTGTATGAAGAGCTACTGTGGCATCCTGACGATGAGTTACAATTTACCCATGATGGTGAACGCATCATCATTATTAACACAACACTGGAGAACAAACAATGAAATTTGGTTTTACACCTGAAGCAGAAATCCTTAACGCACGTGCAGCAATGATCGGTTTTATTGCAGCAGTTGGTTCTTACATTACCACTGGACAAATCATCCCAGGAGTATGGTAATGTTAGTCCTAGCAGCAACGATGATCGGATCATTTATATTATGGTCAGTTATCTTTGCTGACGAAGTTGATGACGATGATGATCATCAGGGTGGTACAATGATACCTATTGCTGTACCATCAGCATAAATAACAAATGAATATCGTCGCCGCAAGGATCCTCTGCCACAAAACAGAAGGATCCTTTTTTCTTTTTAGAGGTTATGGTACAAGAAAAACTTTTTCACATCTATAACAAGGCAACCAATGAACCCGTCAAGGTTTGCCTGACAATTGAAGAACTGGAACAAATGATCGCAAAAAGAGAAGTAGATTGGTCTCACTGGGAGGTGGAACCATGCTATACTGATTACTGTGTTGAGGACGCATCGTTCTGAATTTGAGCACAAATACTCATTCTTCAGGGCTTGACTGGTTTTCCACACTGTGTTACCATAAATAGGTAAACAAATGTAACGTACCGTTTCGGTTTCGTAACAAATCCCTGCCGTTTGACCGAGACTAGGCAGGTAAAATCCGTCTCTCATACCTCTACTTAGGGTGTAGAGGAATAGTAACTCCACCATTTCCCTGATGGTCTTACTTTTTTGTTCAAAACAATGGCTCAATCTACTCTTCAAGGTCAATATACTGGATCCTCGTGGGATAATTTCTGCGAATGGGTCACCTCCACCAACAACCGTCTGTATGTCGGTTGGTTCGGCGTCCTGATGATCCCCTGCCTCTTGGCAGCAACCATCTGTTTCGTCGTAGCATTCATCGCTGCTCCCCCTGTGGACATCGATGGTATTCGTGAACCAGTTGCTGGTTCGCTCATGTATGGTAACAACATCATCTCTGGTGCTGTTGTTCCTAGTTCCAATGCAATTGGACTTCACTTCTACCCAATTTGGGAAGCAGCTACTCTTGATGAGTGGTTGTATAACGGTGGTCCTTTCCAACTCGTAGTCTTCCACTTCCTCATCGGCATCTATGCTTACATGGGACGTGAATGGGAACTCTCTTATCGTCTTGGTATGCGTCCTTGGATCTGCGTTGCATACTCTGCACCTGTTGCAGCAGCATCCGCAGTCTTCCTGGTCTATCCTTTCGGTCAAGGTTCTTTCTCTGACGCAATGCCTCTTGGCATCTCTGGTACTTTCAACTACATGCTTGTCTTCCAAGCAGAGCACAACATCCTGATGCACCCCTTCCACATGATGGGCGTCGCAGGTGTCTTCGGTGGTTCCTTGTTCAGTGCAATGCACGGTTCACTGGTTACCTCTTCTCTGGTTCGTGAAACAACTGAAACTGAATCCCAGAACTATGGTTACAAGTTCGGTCAAGAGGAAGAGACGTATAACATCGTCGCTGCTCATGGTTACTTCGGTCGCCTGATCTTCCAATACGCATCCTTCAACAACTCCCGTTCGCTGCACTTCTTCTTGGCAGCATGGCCTGTTGTTGGTATCTGGTTCACTGCACTGGGCGTAAGCACCATGGCATTCAACCTCAACGGTTTCAACTTCAACCAGTCCATCGTTGAATCACAAGGTAAAGTGATCAACACTTGGGCAGATGTTCTGAACCGTGCTGGTCTTGGTATGGAAGTAATGCACGAGCGTAATGCTCACAACTTCCCCCTCGACCTCGCTGCAGCAGAGAGCACTCCTGTCGCTCTCACCGCTCCCGCAGTCGGTTGATACAACTTACATAATGAATAAGGGACCTTCGGGTCCCTATTTTTTTCTCTGCATATGTAAAGTTATGATAACTTCAGAGACACCTTACAAACTTGCCGAGATCATTCGTGATACTTGGCCACAACTGTACTACTTAAAGGATAGAAAAGATGGTCGCTTCAACTCTAAGTCCCCCCAAGAGGGGGTGGTTCGATGTTCTCGATGACTGGCTTAAACGAGACCGCTTTGTATTTGTGGGTTGGTCTGGATTACTACTTCTTCCCACTGCTTATTTGGCAATTGGTGGGTGGCTTACTGGCACGACGTTTGCTACGTCATGGTATACCCACGGGTTGGCGTCTTCTTATCTTGAGGGTGCTAATTTCCTCACGGCAGCTGTGTCAACTCCTGCTGATGCTATGGGTCATTCTCTTCTTCTACTTTGGGGTCCTGAGTCTCAGGGGGATTTCCAACGCTGGATCCAACTTGGGGGACTATGGAATTTTGTGGCGCTCCACGGTGCCTTCGCCCTGATCGGGTTCATGCTCAGACAATTTGAGATAAGTAGACTAGTAGGTATTCGTCCGTACAATGCGATTGCTTTTTCAGGTCCTATTGCCGTATTCGTTAGTGTATTTCTCATCTACCCTCTCGGACAATCGAGTTGGTTCTTTGCGCCGTCCTTTGGCGTGTCGGCAATCTTCAGATTCTTACTTTTTCTACAAGGATTTCACAACTGGACACTCAACCCCTTCCACATGATGGGTGTTGCTGGTATTCTTGGCGGGGCATTGCTTTCTGCCATCCATGGTGTTACAGTAGAGAATACTTTGTATCAAGATGGTGATGGAGCAAATACATTCAAAGCGTTTGAACCTACACAGGAAGAAGAAACCTACTCAATGGTTACAGCGAACCGTTATTGGTCGCAGATTTTCGGGATCGCGTTTAGCAACAAAAGGTGGTTGCATTTCTTTATGTTGTTTGTGCCTGTTATGGGTCTCTGGACTTCATCCATTGGCATTATTGGTCTTGCCCTCAATCTCCGTGCTTACGATTTTGTTTCTCAAGAACTGAGAGCAGCAGAAGACCCAGAGTTCGAGACGTTCTACACTAAGAACATTCTTTTGAATGAAGGACTTCGTGCTTGGTTGGCACCAGTCGATCAACCACATGAGAACTTCGTATTCCCAGAAGAGGTGTTGCCAAGAGGTAACGCTCTATGATATACTGAGGGTCTAACGACCCTCTTTTTTTATGGACACTAAAACTTGTAAGAAGTGTGGTATTGAAAAACCAGTCTCTGATTTTGGTAAGAGTGGTAAACAACTTCTAGCGAGTGGAGAATGGAAACAGTATTATCACACTACATGTAAGCAGTGTGTAAATACACCACGAGTTCGTAAGGACAATGTAGACCCAAAAGTTTGTAATAAGTGTGGTGTTTCAAAACCTTTATCTGAGTATGCTTTTGAAGCACATCGTGATAGGTATCGTGGTGAGTGTAAGCAATGCAAATATGAGCAACGAATAAAAAGTCGTGCAGAAAATCCAGAGATTGTTGTGAGGGAGAGGGAACGTAATCGTTGGCGCTATAATAATGTAGAGGGTGTTGCTGAGCGAGCTCGTGAAGTTTGTAACAAGTCTCGCGCAAAACATAAGGATCGTAGGAATGCAGAACAACGTGAGCGTTATGCAAATGATCCAGAGTATGCAGAAAAGCAACGTCAAAAGCAAAGAGATCTCTGGGCAAATAATCCAGAGCATCGTGAGAAGTCAAAGAAACAGAATAAAATTTATAGAGAAGAAAATAAAGAAGAACTTCGTATCAAACAACAAAAATACATTGAGGAAAATAAGGACAAGATTAGAGAGAGGCAAAGAAAGTATTACTATGACAATCCTGAGCATATGAAAAAACTCAGGAAAGCACAGTATGAAAAACATCAAGAGAACCGTGTCAAAGATCAAAGAAAAATTAGAGACGAACGTAGACAATATCTAAGAGAATATCTTGGTGGTAAGTGTGTTAGGTGTGGTGCAACTGAAAGACTTGAGTTTGATCACATCATTAAGGAAACTAAATCATTTACAATTGCATCTTCACTCACCTGCTTTAGTATTGAAGAGTTGATTGAGGAGGCAAACAAATGTCAGTTGTTATGTAGACCTTGCCACATCATCAAGTCAGATGAAGAAGGTGACTGGGCTAAGTTGACACCAGAAGAGAAAGCAAAACGAAAAAGACGGTGAGAAAGTATTGCCAAGAGGTAACGCTCTGTGATATACTGAGGGTTATATGACCCTCTTTTTTATGGAAGAAAAGCGAAACGCAATACAGTTCCCTGAGTTTGAACTACCCTTCAATAGTTTTATTGGAGGGTGGTTTATCCCCACTGATGTTTGTG
>Ga0213860_10000210_pt1 | contig 23372 bp, 37 predicted proteins | sample PICome_3_FD_160118 | JGI IMG/M metagenome (GOLD analysis project Ga0213860, IMG submission 160118) | Coastal seawater microbial communities near Pivers Island, North Carolina, United States - PICO550 | ecosystem: Environmental > Aquatic > Marine > Coastal | place: USA: North Carolina...
TCCAACTCAATTCTGCCTATGGTGCCATCGGAAACCAATACTTTCGATACTACAATCTTGCAAATGCTGAGGCGATTACTCTTAGCGGGCAAGTCTCGATTAGATGGATTGAAGGGAAAGTAAATCAGTACCTAAACAAACTACTTAAAACAGAGGATCACGATTATGTTATTGCTTCCGATACTGACAGCATCTATATCTGTCTTGATCTACTTGTTCGCACAGTATTTGATGGTAAAGATGTTTCTAAAGAGAGGATCGTTAACTTCCTTGACGATGCTTGCAAGAAACGAATCGAACCTTTCATCGACAAATCCTACAAAGAACTAGCAGATTATGTTGGTGCTTATGAACAGAAGATGTTCATGAAGCGAGAGAACATCGCTGAGAAAGGTATCTGGACTGCTAAGAAGCGATACATCCTCAACGTCTGGGACAGCGAGGGTGTTCGTTATGAGAAACCTAAACTCAAGATGATGGGTATCGAAGCAGTCAAATCTTCTACACCTGCTGCATGTCGCACATCTATTAAAGATTGCCTGATGGTGATCATGAATCAAAACGAAGAAGCAGCACAAAAGTTTATTGCAGATTTCCGAGACAAGTTTTCATCGTTGCCGATTGAAGATATCTCTTTCCCTCGTGGTTGCAATGGCATAAATAAGTGGTCGAACCCATCGACCATCTATAGCAAAGGCACACCTATTCATGTCAGAGGAGCACTGCTGTATAACTTCCATAACAAGAAAAACAAACTTACTCACAAGTATCCTCTGATTCAGGATGGTGAAAAGATTAAGTTTGTGTATCTAAAAACACCGAACAAAATCGGGGAGAATGTAATCAGTTATCTGAATACATTCCCGAAGGAATTTGCACTTGACAAACAGGTGGATTATGATCTACAATTCTCAAAGAGTTTCCTTGACCCGATCAAAGTAATTATGGATGTTATTGGATGGCAACCTGAAAAAATCGCATCACTGGAGTTTCTATTCGGATGAAGAAAACAAGATTTATTGTAACCTATCAAAACGCTTTCGGTTTCTCTCCTAGAGAAGAGAAGGTATTCAATGATCACAAGGAAGCAGAATGGTTTGAACGTGCCATGAAACGTTCTAATTACATCACGAACATTTTGGAGGTTAAAGAGTGAATTTTTTAAAGGATGTTGTAAAGGAGATTGGTAATGAGTATGCAGGACTTGTCAGTGATGGTGTCGCAGCAGGAGACACTGCTGATTTCATTGATACTGGTAGTTACATTTTCAATGCTTTGGTTAGCGGTTCAATCTACGGTGGAGTCCCCTCAAACAAGATCACTGCTATCGCTGGTGAGTCTTCTACTGGCAAGACTTTCTTTTGCCTTGGGATTGTGCAGCATTTCCTTGACAGCAATCCCGATGCTGGGGTGATTTATTTTGAATCTGAGTCAGCGATTAGTAAACAAATGATCGTAGATCGTGGCATTGACGCTGAGCGTATGATGATTGTGCCTGTATCTACTATCGAAGAATTTCGTACTCAGTCGTGCCGTATCCTTGACAAGTATATGGAGCAAGACAAAGAAGATCGCAAACCCATGATGTTTGTTCTTGATTCTCTGGGTATGCTTGCGAGCAATAAGGAGGTTGAGGATGTTGCGAACGATAAGCAAGTTCGCGATATGACAAAATCACAGTTGATTAAAGGTGCGTTCCGTGTGTTGACATTGAAACTTGGTAAAGCAAATGTTCCAATGCTGGTTACTAACCATACATATGATGTAATCGGAAGTTATATTCCCACAAAAGAAATGGGAGGAGGAAGTGGACTCAAATACGCTTCATCAACAATTATATATCTATCAAAGAAGAAGGAAAAGGATGGTACAGAGGTTGTTGGTAATATTATCAAATGCAAAGCACACAAATCTCGACTAACAAAGGAGAACTCACAGGTTGAAACACGTCTTTATTACGACCGTGGACTTGACAGGTATTACGGACTACTGGAACTGGGTGAGAAGTATGGAGTCTTCACAAAGCGGGGGAATAGGATCGTTGTTGGTGAATCTACTGTTTATCCTAAGTCTATCCTCTCTGATCCGCAGAAGTATTTCACCCCCGAAGTGATGCAAGCACTTGACGAAGCTGCCGCCCAGGAGTTTCGTTATGGAAACTAGTATTTTAAATCAAAAACTTACTGACTATATCAAAGTACCTTGCGATAAACTTACTGATTACATTCGAGTTTATGACGGGATTGCTGACAAACGTTTTTGTGACGATCTGATTGCAAACTTTGAATATGAAGAACACAATCAAAACCCTGTAGATAGGGAGAAGCGTCCTACTTTTACTGAACTGAATATCTCTCAGCAGTATAATGATAGAAACACTCGCTGGATAATTCCTCAGCAAGAATCTAAGCAGATCTTTCTAAAGGCAGTTAATGAATACATGGACGAGTTAGATCTTCGTGACATGGATTTTCCTCCTAAGTATTTGTTTGAAGAGTTTAGAATCAAACGTTACCTGGATAATGGTAAAGATGAGTTTGCAGATCATGTTGATGTAGGAGATCATTCCTCTGCTAGAAGATTCCTTGTGTGTTTCTTATATCTAAATGATGTTGAAGAGGGTGGCACTACAGATTTTCCAAAACTAGACCTTTCAATTACCCCTAAGTGTGGTAGAATGTTAGTGTTCCCACCAACCTGGATGTTCCGTCACGCGGGTCGTCCAGTTACCAAAGGCAAAAAGTACATTCTAGGAACTTATCTACACTACCTATGAACGATCTCGAAGTTACTATCCTTAGCAATCTCATATATCATGAGAAGTATACTCGGAAAGTGCTTCCTTTTCTTAGGACAGAGTATTTTCAGACACGGTGCAACAAAGTCATCTTTCTGGAGATTCATGAGTATGTAAGTCAGTATGATGCGCTACCATCTTTAAATGCTATTGGTATAGAATGTCAGGAACGAACTGATCTGTCAGAAGAACAGTTTAAAGAAATTATTGAGGTATTAAATGAGCTTTCCGATGATCCCTCGGACTACGATTGGCTCGTTGATACTACGGAAAAGTGGTGTCAGGAGCGTGCGATCTACCTATCGCTTATGGAATCTGTCAAGATTGCTGACGGGCAAGATACCAAGAGGGATAAAGGTGCGATTCCTTCGATTCTTTCGGAGGCACTAGGGGTTTCCTTTGATCAGCATGTGGGTCATGATTATGTCTCTGATGCTGAAGCACGATACGATTTCTATCATCGGAAGGAAGATAAGATTCCTTTTGGTTTGGAATTGTTCGACAAGATCACCAAGGGTGGTCTCCCTAACAAAACTCTGAATGTTGCTCTTGCTGGCACAGGTGTCGGTAAGTCTTTGTTCATGTGTCACCTTGCTAGTAGTGTTCTCCTTCAGGGGAAGAATGTTTTATACATTACTATGGAGATGGCAGAAGAAAAGATTGCAGAAAGGATTGACGCAAACCTTTTGAACATTCCTATCCAACAACTTAGTGATTTGCCTAAGGTAATGTTTGACAAAAAGATTGCAAACCTGAGTAAGAAGACTCAAGGCAAACTTATAATTAAAGAGTATCCAACGGCATCCGCACATGTCGGACATTTTAAATCTCTTCTTAGTGATCTTGCTCTTAAGCGGTCTTTTAGACCCGATATTATCTTTGTGGATTACCTCAATATATGTGCTTCCCAGAGATACAAAGGAGCGGTTGTTAACTCCTACACCTACGTCAAAGCAATCGCAGAAGAACTCAGAGGACTTGCTGTGGAATCCAATGTTCCTATTGTATCTGCTACGCAAACCACTCGTTCAGGTTATGGTAGCACTGATGTTGACCTTACTGATACTTCTGAATCCTTTGGTCTCCCTGCTACTGCTGATCTTATGTTTGCCCTTATTAGTACGGAAGAGCTTGAGGGTATGAATCAGATCATGGTGAAGCAGTTGAAGAATCGATACAATGATCTCAGCAGAAACAAACGTTTCTGTCTGGGTATTGACAGAGCAAAGATGAGGTTGTATGATGTTGAAGAATCTGCTCAGGAAGACCTGGTTGATTCAGGTCAAGAGCAAGAAAAAGCAGACCTGGTGAAACGATTCACCGCCAAAAAATCTTTTACAGAATTGAAGTATGATTGATCCAATTAAGTATGCAGAATTTGTCAATGCGGTTACGTCGCAACAAAGTAAAGACCACGAAGCATTCGTTTATCGTATTCAAGAACTTGAGGGTCAGGGATTTCCTTCCGAGCGACTGCTTACTGCTTCTGTAGGCATGTGTGCTGAAGCAGGTGAATTTACGGAAGTAGTAAAGAAGATTGTATTCCAAGGCAAACCTGTCAATGAAGATAATCTGTTTCACCTGAAGCGTGAATTGGGTGACATCATGTGGTATGTCATGCAAGCATGTATGGGTCTAGGTACAGATCTAAATGAAATCATTGAGATGAATGTTGAGAAACTTGCATCTCGTTATCCTGATGGTGCATTTGATGTTCACTTCTCTGAGAACAGGAAGGAAGGTGACGTTTGAAACATCTGGAAGTAATAGATAATTTTGTTCCTCCAGAGGAATGGCAGGAACTGCAGGAAGTCATCCTGGCAGATGACTGTCCTTGGTTTTGGAATAATGATATTACTTCATTAGATAATGTTGTATCAGATCCTGTTCCTAGTGGGCAATTTACACACACAGTATGGAGAATCAATGAAGGTCCTCAAACTGTTGGGTGGAAATATTTTCTATCATTGTTTGAGCAGATTAGATTGTCTTCTCCAAAAGCTCATGAGGAAGTATTTGTATTGTTGCGGGCAAAATTGAATATGAACCCCAGAGAATCTGAGAATGTTCAGTTGGGTAGTTTTCATATAGATTTTCCAATTGAGTCTGAAACAGCAATTCTTTATATCAATACAAACAATGGATATACAGAGTTTGAAGATGGAACTAAAGTTGAGTCTGTAGCAAACAGACTGTGTATGTTCCCATCGCATATGAGACATGCTGGTTTTGCTTGCAGTGATCAGCAAAGACGAGTTGTCCTTAACATGAATTACATCAGATGTCCAAAAATTATACAGTCCCAGTATTGATGTTCCTTGGCGTTATTGCCTCTACCCTTGCCATAATTGTGGCGGGGTATTTTCATGGCAACATGCATATTGAGGCAGTATGGAAGACTCTTCACAGTTAATAAATAGTCAAAAAGGACGATGGCAAACAAAGGACTTCAGTTTGAACATGCTGTAATGTATGCTGCTACTTCTAGGATTAATGAACCTAGAACTAGAGAGCAGGAGAAGTTCTTTACAGAAGCAGCAAAGAAGTGGGATGCTATTCCTGATGAAATAAAAAATAAAGCAACAGAACTTGTTACTAGTCTTGCACCTAGAAGTGTGACAGACAAGCAAAAGTATTATGGATCATTTAAAAAAATGTCTGGTGGTGGAACAGAACCAAAGACAGATATTATGTTCTCAAAATCTGGTAAGACTTATAAGTGTTCTATGAAATGGGGAGACTCTTTTCAGTTAACAAGTTCTGGTATTGATACTTCAGTTCAAACTCTTACTAAGGTATTGAAAAAAGTTGCTACCGACTTGGGTAAAAATAATATGACTGTAAATGAGTTGGGGACTCTACAACTTATTGTTGAGCAGATTGCTAATAAGTTTGAGAATAGAACTGGAACTTTGACTCAATCGGAAGCAGATAGAATGATGAAAGATGTTAACAAAGCAGGTGGTCTTAATGAACAACTGCAAGAAATATTAGGTTCTAGGAGAGCACCTTCAGGTGCTGCTGCATATGATGCATTCAAGTATGAACTTACTAAAGAATGTATGACTGGGGAACTCACATTTTCTAATGAGAAAGATAAAGCAGCGGACCATTTATTGACTGAGCATGGTCTAAAACCCATTGATGATAAAGCAATTCGTGAAGTGATGAAGAAAGCAGGAGTAAGATTCTCTAAAAAGGGAAGAGGAAAGGATGATAGGGGTGTCCGTCAGAACGCCATTACGATTAGGTACGAAGTTTAAACTGGCACAACCCCATGTGTGATTCGACTTTGACATGCTATAATAGTGGTATAGACACAGAGGAAACCTTGCCTAACAAGCATCTGGACCACCTTGAAGACCTGATCTTCGTGGGTCGTAAGGAAGCACTTGAAGCAGTTCGTACTGCTCTCAGCAAACCTAAACTTAGTGTCAAGTGGGACGGTGCTCCCGCTATCGTGTTCGGTACTAATCCTGCTAATGGCAAGTTCTTCGTCGGAACCAAATCCGTTTTCAATAAAGTCAAGGTCAAGATCTGTTATAGTCAGGCAGATATTGACAAACATTACAAGGGCAACGTTGCGAACATTCTTCGCTTATGCTTTTATCATCTTCCTCGTCTCAGTGGAATTATCCAAGCTGACTTTATCGGTGTCGGCGGGGGGTCTGTATATCGTCCTAATACTTTGGAGTATCGTTTCTCCAGTCCGACTAATCGTGATATTATCCTTGCTCCACACACTTCTTATACCGAAGTTTCTCCGACTGCTGTGGGGCGTGGCGGCGTCAATCTACTGTCTGCATTGGGTACTCAATTCGTAGGTCTTGACGAGGCACATGCGACGGTCAGAAGGAACCCTAGGTTCAACTGGATTAAATTTCTCTACATGTTAACTCAGTGTAAGATTCCTAGTGCATCTGCTCGCCAGCATATATACAAGCATATCAATAAGTTTATTCGTGCAGGACAACTTCCCTCGGTTGGAGTTTTGTACAGTACGCTACCTGATAAATATAAGTGTGAAGTTAATCTGACCACCTTTCAAGTGTGGGAAATGATCTTCCTTTTGAAACAGTCTTTACTTGAAAATATCGTTGTCGATGGATCTGTGAAATGTTTCTTGAATGACCAACCTGCTCAACATGAAGGGTTTGTCACTGTTTCTGATAACCCCTACAAAATTGTAGACAGACTGACTTTTAGTAAAGCAAACTTCAACCTAGATAAGAATTGGACGAATGAAAAAATTTAGTGCTTTCCTAACTGAAGCCGAGAGATCGTTCGCAGCAAAGTCTGCAGAAAAATTAAACCTAAAACATATTGGTTACGGACGTTACGCTGACCCTAGAGGCAACGTGACCCATATGTCTCAAGATGGTAAGCTTGTAAAAATTACACCACAGAATGACCCAGGACCCCAGCAATCCAATGGAGGAGAAGAAACGGCAGATGGCGAGGGTAAGGTCGATCAAGGCACAATATCTATTACATTTGGAAGATTTAATCCACCTACTGTTGGGCACGAGAAGCTTCTAGCAAAAGTAGCACAAGAGGCAAAATCCAATGGAGGAGAGTATAGAATATACCCCTCAAGGTCGCAGGATCCTAAGAAGAATCCGCTCGACCCAGGCACGAAAATTAAGTTTATGCGGCTCGCGTATCCAGATCACGCCAATACGATTGTCGATAGTGACGACATGCGTACTATTTTTGATGTACTTTCCGCCCTCGATAATGACGGATATAGCGACGTTCGTATCGTGGTCGGTGGTGATCGCGTCAGTGAGTTCAACTCGCTTGCGACGAAATATAACGGAGATCTCTACAACTTTGAAAACATCAAAGTAGTATCTGCAGGTGGTAGAGATCCTGATGCAGAGGGTGTCGAAGGCATGTCAGCATCCAAGATGCGTAAAGCAGCAATGGAAGGAGATGAAGATACTTTTTATGACGGTCTTTCCAGTAATCTTTCTAAAAAAGATCGAGAAGCGTTATACTTAACTCTTCGTCAGTCTATGCAGGTCCAAGAAACCTTTGAAGATTTTGCCGAAGCATCATACCATGTGTATGAAATTGCTCCTAGGTTAGATCCTCAAGGTCTTCGTGAAGCATATTTTGATGGTAATTTATTTGAGGTAGGTTGCTTCATTGAAAATGTCAACACGGGGCTCGTTGGTAAAGTTGTTAGTCGTGGCAGCAATTATGTCATCTATATTGATGAGCATGATAATGTATATCGCTCATGGTTGAAGGATCTAGTAGAAAGAAACGACATTAAGTATTTTAATTTCACTCCTGCTGGTGAAATGGGTACTGATAAATTAGCAAACTACATGCGTAAACTCACTCCTGGTGAGTTTATTCGCAAGATAAATAAAAAGGACAAGGTTACCAAGTAAGATGAACTTAAAAGATTTACCTGATATGTCGGACGCCTTGAAAAAGGTACAACAGTTCGACGAAAAGAAATTAGATCCTGTTGGCAAGGAGGATTCCGATGTCAATAATGACGGGAAGGTCGATAGCAGTGATTCTTATTTGAAAAACCGCAGAAAGACTATTGCCAAAGCGATGAAGAAAGAGCATCATGAAAAGGATGCTGACGGCAAAGTCATTGAGCATGATGTAGAAGATATCGAAGAAGGTAAGTTCAGCGGTTCTAAGTCCTCTGTAATGCGTGATGGCACCGCTTCTGCTCCCGAAAGAACTGCTGCTGAGCGTAAAAAGGATCGTCGTATCCTTGCTGGTTACGGCAAAGGTGGCATGGAAATGGCAGTGGATCGTGCAAAGAAAGAGCGTGATGAGAAACGTGCAGCTCGCAAAGAAGCATTTGCATTCTCTGAGTCAGAGTTAGAGGAATTGGCACTGCATGAGGAAGAGATCGATGCTCTGACCGATGAGCAGTTGGTTGAATTCTTTGAAGAAGCAATTCTGGAGATGGCAGAAGATGATCAGGATCTGATCGAAATCTGCGAGCATCTTGAGGAAGTTGAGATGCTTACTGAAGTAAGCGACAAGTATTATGATTCTGCTGTTAAGTCTTCTAAGGCAGCAGCAAAAGCAAATCGTCCTTCACGCATGGATCGTCTGAAGTCTGCTGCTAAGTCGGCAGGTTCTAAAGTCAAGGCAGGTGTTAAGGCAGTAGGTAAGAAAGCAGTTTCTACTGCTGGTAAAGTTGCTGGAACTTATCAAGGTTCTAAAGAAGCAGCAAGGATCAAAGCAAAACGCAAGTCGATGCAGAACACTCCTGCTAAGAAGAAAGATGACGATGGTACTGGTGGTAAGTTAGATAAACTGTTAGCAGATACCAGAGGTAAATCTTCTAGCAGCAGTTCCTCCTCTGGTGGTGGCGGGGAAAGAGACGCAGGTTCTGAAGCAAGAGAGCGTCTTAAGTCTAAGAAGAAAGGTCCTGGTCTTCTCAGAAGAATCGGTGGTGCAATTAAGCGTGGTCTGAAGAAAGCAGTCGGTAAGACTTCTCGTCTGGTATCCAAGGGTAGCGACAAACTCGCTAAGCGCATGGGTGAAGAGTATGATAGAATTGCACATCTCCATGAGTCTGGATTGTTTACTATCCAAGAGATCGAATCTATTATCGAAGAAGGTTACAAGCCTATCGATAAGAAGAAGGAAACTGCAATGTATCGTAGAGCAGGTAATCTGAGTCGCGATGCACTTAGTAAAGGAATGAATACTAAGGCAGGTTCTAAAGCACAGGATAAATCTGGTAAGATCGTAAGCGCAATCACTTCTCAAAAGGAGCGTGAGCGTTTTAGTAAGATGGCAGACATCAAGGCTCGTTCTAACTATGGCGGTTGATTATGTTATCATTCAATGACTTACAAGAGAAAAAAACTAGTATCAAGATAAATCCTAAGAAAGAGGATGTCATGGAGGGGGATAAAACCCTCAACCATGGTGAGGATTGCGGTTGCATGAAATGTGATAAGCGCCGCCGTAAAGATGAACTTGGTGATGAAAAAACAGTATCTACAGAGGAAACAGCCTATGTCAGTCAAGAAGAAGTTTCAGAAGAAAGCGATCAAAGCATCGGTGAAAAAGAAACTTCTGGTTTGCTGACATTCTCTCAATTCGCTGAAGGATTATCAATCGATGATCAGATGAAGATCTCTAAGGAGTACAATAGAAAGTCTCCTGAAGAGAAGAAGGCAGCAAATAAAAAAGCAATGGGTAATGTTAAGAAGGTTCCTCCCAAAAAGGACACCAGAACAGACGCTCAAAAAATGACTGATGCCACTGGTCCTCGTCCTGGTTCTCGCTACAGAGGTGACTGATGACTAACGAAGAACTAAAACATCTCGCCAAAGAAAAGGAACATAAAGAACGTGACGCTCGCATGAAATATGGCAAGCGTTACAAAGATGTTCTTAAGAGGCAAAAAGAAGCAAAGGATAGACTCCATCATGACACCAAAACTAAAGGTGTTCGCTTCTACGATAAGAAAGGTTCTGGTTACATGAAAGGTGGAGTGAAAAAATATGATTGAGCCTATATAGGATAGACCCCTTTATAGGACGAAATCATGTTATTATCTTTCCTTCTTCCGTTCGCGAAAAAAATTGTAGCGGATGCAGTATCGAAGATTCCTGATGATGCAGAACTTGGTGAAAAACTCATCGACATTTGCATCCTGGTATTAGAAAAGGCAGTAAAGCTTACTAAAACGACCGCAGATGACGCTCTGTTGGAAGCAGTGAAGAAAGCTTTAGTTACTAGAGAAGACGCCGCGTAGGCGATTCTAGAGGGGTCTCAGAGACCCCTATTTTTATAAATAATTGTAGAAAACCGACGAACTAAGGAGCATAATCATGCCATTATACGGTATTACCGACGCTGATGAGTCTAAACCCAAGTGGGCTGTGCGTGGCAGTGCAGTAGATCAACAAAATATCTTTGCAACTGCTGAAGGTTGGGTACTCCGTCACTACAAGAATGCAGCTAAGACCGAGTATTGGGACGAAGTTCTTGTAGCAGTTGATGGTTTGGTTGGTGCAGGTGGTCGTGGTACAGATACCCTCGGCAATGCTGACATCACCGCAGTCTTCTTTGAGGAGACAGGTTATGAAGGCGGCGCAACTGGAACTGTTGTTGTTATCTACAATGAACAGGTTGATGTTACCAACGGTGCAACCTTAGTTGTTAGAAACACAACTGATTCTGCTAACATCACCGCAACTGCTGCTGCACAGACAGGTGTAAACCGTGTTGAGTTTACATTCACTGCTGCTGCAACTGGTAAAGCACATGCTATCCAAGCACAAACCATCTCTGGAACGATTGTTGATACGGGCACTTCGACCGCATCTGACAAAGTATTCGTTGCTGGTGACGTTGTAGGTGCTGGTGGATCTGGTTCTACCGCAACATTTACTGCAAGTTAATATAAATGAAATTTGACGAATTGAATGAAGGAAACTACATTCTCTTCGCCATGAAGCATTATGAAAATCCTCATTGCGTAACTCGCGATGACTTTGATGAAGACATTAAACGCTTCAAGTATCTGAAAAGACTCTTGAAGCGTTATGTACGAGGGGGTGCATTGAGAACCCACCTCATTATCAATCATCTTATCATTTTATATAATGTTTTTGGTGAAGCAGCAACTCCCCTTTTGTTTTTTAAACTGGAGCGGGAGTATTGGTGTATCCTGAAAACTATACTCATTTATTTGAATAAATACCCTATAGGAATGCTTCCTGAATTAGAGGAAGATCCTGATATCGCTGAGGAGCTCGCAAAGATATGACGGTCATGACTGCTGGTACAGGTGGATTTGGTGGCGATGCCGCTGCTACAGGTCCTAATGCTGGATACGATCCAGTCATGAAGTTTCGCGGTAAGATAAAAAAGAAGGATGCTAAGAAGTTAGTAGCACCTGGCAATAAACTTGGTGAGTCTAGGGAAAATCCTAAAGCACCATCCAGACTTTTTCAGTATAAAGTTACTATCCCTGAAGTTGGTGAGACTGTAATTTACGCAAGTTCTCCTGCTGAGTTACAACGTAAACTACGCATGGTCATCATGCCTGCTCACAGAGGGGATATTAGTATTGAAAGAATGATGCCCGCAGCTGCTGGTAAGTTCTTTATGAACAAGCGCATGAATCATATGCGAAACGTTCAGGAACAAAACGATCAGCAGATGAAGCAACAGATGGCACAGCAAAAGATTGCCATCGAGAAGAAAAAGATTATGATGAAAAAACAAGAACTCCAAAAGCAGTTGCAACTAAAAACTCAACAGTTGAAGAAGCAAGCAAGAGCGGGAGCAGAGCAAGACGCGACGAGGTAAAGTGTCTGACATCAACACTGCAATCTTAGAAAGACTAGAACGAGTAGTTGATTCACTTCAGGATAATTCCGTGAAGATGGGTCAACTTCTTGCTGTACATAATGAGAAGTTGGATAAACAAGACAAGGTTGATGAGGTCTTGTTTGAAAAGATTGATAGAATACATGATGACATTACCAGAGAGACTGATGCAATCAAGAAAGGGTGTGAAAGAGACATCCGTAAGATTGATGAAAGACTTAGAATTATGGAGAAGAAGATGTGGACCATATTTGGCGGTCTCACTGTAATATCTTTTTTATTATCGGCACCAGGACAAAGAGTTATGAAACAGTTGACAGGATCTCAATCTACCAGTATGATGGGGACTGAGATTACTAGGTCTATTGGGTGATTGATGAACACTATGCGAGATTAATCTCTGCTCGGTTCGACAAATTTAAGAGAGTACGCAATGGAGTTTATAACTTTCGTTGTCCCTATTGTGGTGACTCGCAGAAGCATAAGAACAAGTCTCGTGGATACTTCTTTACGAAGAAAAGCGGGTTAGTTTACAAGTGCCATAACTGTGGTGTGGGTAGATCTTTTGGTAGTTTCCTAAAGGATAACGCACCTGATGTCTATGACGAATATGTCATGGAACGATATAAAGCAGGTCTTACAGGTAAAGGTCGAAACGTAGCAGACCCTACGCTAAGTTTTGAAAAACCCAAATTTAAGAAAAAAGGTGAACTGGTAAGTTGTTCAGAGCTAAATAATGAACACCTTGCAGTCGCATATCTTCTTGGTCGTGGAATACCTGAGGAAAATTACTCAGACTTATTCTTCACCGAAAAGTTTTGCACTTGGGTAAATACTCAGAAACCTACGTTCAAAGATGTCAAGAAGGATCACCCGAGAATCATCATCCCTTTCATTGACACCAACGGCGAGTGGTTCGGATTCCAAGGGAGGTCTCTAGATTCAGGTGATCAGATGCGATACATCACGATCATGCTGGATGAGAATAGATCCAAGGTATTCGGATTGAACAAAGTAGATTTCAATAAAACAATTTACATTACAGAAGGACCTTTCGATAGTCTATACATAGATAACGCTATCGCTATGGCAGGTGCTGATATTGATTGGGACTTGCTTAAAGGTAAAGAGGTAGTTTTTGTATTCGATAACGAATCCAGAAACGCTCAGATTGTCGATCGAATGACGAAAGTAATCGATAAAGGTTATGAGATTGTAATCTGGCCAAATAAAATATCAGATAAAGACCTGAATGACATGTTTCTTTCTGGACATGATGTGCAGTCTCTGGTAGAATTCAACACTTACAGCGGTTTAGAAGCCCACGTTAAACTAAGCGAATGGAAAAAGGTATGAAAGAAATTCATGTTGTAAAACGTGATGGGGAACAAGAACCCCTTAACCTTGAAAAGGTACATGCAATGGTTGAGCACGCTTGCAGAGATCTTGCAGGTGTCTCTGAGAGTCAGGTTGAAATGAATTCAAACCTGCAATTTTTTGACGGTATCAAAACCGCTGATATTCAAGAGATTCTTATTCGTTCTGCTAACGATTTGATCTCATTGGATTCTCCTAATTACCAATTTGTTGCTGCTCGTCTGCTCCTGTTTAGTTTGAGGAAAGCAGTTTACAATGGACACCCTGATGGTCATCCACCTCTGCTAGAGCATGTTCAAAAGTGTATTGCTCAGGGAGTATATGATGAGAGTATCCTGGTAAAATATACAGAAGAAGAGTGGGATAAACTCAATAGTTTTATTGATCATGATCGTGATTATTTGTTCACATATGCTGGCATTCGTCAGGTGGCAGATAAATATCTTGTACAGGATCGCAGCACGGGAGAGATCTTTGAAACTCCCCAATTCATGTACATGATGGTTGCGGCGACACTGTTCCAAGATGATGATAAGTTCTATCGTCTCGAATACGTCAAAAAGTATTATGACGCAATCTCCAAACACCGACTCAACATCCCAACGCCAATCATGGCGGGAGTCAGAACACCCCTTCGTCAATTTGCATCTTGTGTTCTCGTTGATGTTGATGACACCCTCGATAGTATCTTTAGCAGCGATATGGCTATTGGTCACTACGTCGCACAACGCGCTGGAATCGGTATCAACGCAGGCAGAATCCGTGGCATCAACTCTAAAATCAGAGGCGGAGAGGTACAACACACAGGCGTTGTCCCCTTCCTTAAAAAGTTTGAAAGCACTGTACGATGCTGCACACAAAACGGCATCCGAGGTGGTTCTGCTACAGTTCACTTTCCTATCTGGCACCAAGAAATAGAAGATATTATTGTTCTGAAGAACAACAAAGGTACAGAAGACAATCGCGTTCGCAAACTTGACTACTCAATCCAGATTTCAAAACTTTTCTATGAGCGTTTCATCGCGAATGGAGAAATTAGCCTATTCTCACCGCATGACGTACCAGGTTTGTATGATGCTTTTGGTACTGATACATTTGACGATCTATATGTGGCTGCTGAATCAGATGACTCTGTTCCAAGAAAGACTGTAAAGGCACAAGAATTAATCCTGAACCTTCTTAAGGAGCGTGCAGAGACTGGTCGTATCTACATTATGAATATTGACCATTGTAATACTCACTCGTCCTTTAAGGACAAGGTGAATATGTCTAACCTGTGTCAGGAGATCACTCTACCGACTGATCCTCTGCAGCATATTGATGGTCATGGTGAGATTGCTTTGTGTATTCTCTCTGCTATTAATGTTGGTAAACTTAAGAATATTGATGAACTCGATGAACTCTGCGAACTTGCTGTTCGTGGTCTTGACGCTTTGATTGATTATCAACAGTATCCTGTTAAGGCAGCAGAGGTCAGCACCAGGAATCGTCGCTCTCTTGGTATTGGTTATATCGGTCTTGCACATTACCTTGCAAAGAACGGTGCCAAGTATGATTCACAGAAGGCACATGACCTTGTTCATAAACTCACTGAGAGGTTCCAGTATGCCCTCCTAACAGCGTCTAATCGTATGGCGATGGAGAAGGGTCCTTGCGGATATTTTGGTAAAACAAAGTACGCAGATGGAATTCTGCCGATCGATACATATAAGAACGACGTGGATGAAATTGTACCGAATGACCTTTCATGTGATTGGGAATATCTACGAGGACGGATTGTTGAGTACGGACTACGGCACAGCACGCTGTCCGCACAGATGCCTTCGGAGAGCAGTTCCGTTGTGTCAAACGCAACAAATGGAATTGAACCTCCTAGAGACTACCTGTCCGTTAAGAAGAGTAAGAAAGGACCCCTTAAGCAGATTGTCCCGTCTTATTCGACGCTCAAGAGTAACTACACCTTGCTCTGGGACATGCACAACAATGACGGATACATCAAAGTCACCGCCATAATGCAAAAGTTTTTTGATCAGGCAATCAGTGGTAACTGGAGTTACAATCCAGAGAACTATGCTGACAATGAAGTTCCTGTATCAGAAATGGCAAAAGATTTACTTACAACTTACAAATATGGTTGGAAGACTTCTTACTATCAAAATACCTATGATGCTAAGAAGGATGGTGATGATGTTGAAGTGAAGGGTAATGTTAACGATTTAATTGACGAACTACTTAACACGGAGGAAGACGATTGTGACAGTTGCAAGGTCTAAGATTGAAAAGATGACAGTATTTAATAAGAACAAAGTTAATACCAAGAAGCAACCTATGTTCTTTGGACAACCTTTGGGGGTCCAAAGATATGACGAATATAAGTATCCAGTATTTGATAAACTAACTCAGCAACAATTAGGTTATTTCTGGAGACCTGAAGAAGTATCTTTACAAAAAGACCGCAGTGATTACCAAACTTTATCGGATGAGCAAAAGCACATCTTCACCAGCAATCTTAAGTACCAGATCATGTTGGATTCTGTCCAAGGGCGTGGTCCTGGGATGGCTTTTATCCCATACTGTTCATTACCTGAACTTGAAGCTTGCATGAATGTATGGGAGTTTATGGAGATGATCCATAGTCGCTCTTACACATACATCATTAAGAATGTGTATTCAAATCCTGGTGATGTGTTCGATACTATTCTCGATGATGAGAAAGTTATGGAACGTGCCAGCAGTGTCACTGAATCGTATGATGATTTTATCAGTCATGCACATGAGTATGACAACGGAACGATGTGGGATCTTGCAAGAGAAGGTCATCCCACAGGACAATATGATCGTCGTGAGTTAAAACGCAAACTCTATAGGGCTATCGCTAATGTTAACATTCTGGAAGGCATTCGCTTCTACGTTTCCTTCGCGTGTTCGTTTGCTTTTGGCGAGAATAAACTTATGGAGGGCTCGGCAAAGATACTCTCTCTTATTGCTAGAGATGAAAGCCAACATTTGGTTATCACGCAAAATATCCTCAGGAAATGGAAAGAAGGGGACGATCCAGAAATGGCAATCATCGCAAAAGAAGAAAAACCCTTCGTAGCAGAAATGTTTAGAAGGACAGTTGATGAAGAAAAGATGTGGGCAGACTACTTGTTTAAGCAAGGTAGTATGATTGGTCTGAATGATCGACTGCTTCACAACTATGTTGAGTGGATTGCAAACCGTCGTATGAAAGCGATCGGTCTTGATCCTATCTTTGATATTCCTGCTAAGAACAATCCTCTTCCCTGGACTGAGCACTGGCTCAACTCTAAGGGTCAGCAAAACGCACCTCAAGAAACGGAGATTGAAAGTTATGTCGTCGGAGGAATCAAACAAGATGTCCAAGCAAACACCTTCGCTGGATTCAGTCTATGATGACTTGGTAGAAACTGCTAATGAGATCGGTCCAGACGTTACAGACATGATCTGGACCGCTGCCAAGAAAGAAGCATTAAGAGATCGTAAAAACGTATCACACTGAACTACATTTAAAAAACATCTATGATATAAATATAGATGTATCAATAGATACGAACTTTACGTTCATCCCACTTTGGTGGGACGCAAGTAAGTCGCGGAACGGAGCGTTCATCCCATGTTTGAATTACTATTCTATGCAAATATGATGTGTTCTGATGCTGATGCACTAGTGTTCAGGATCGAAAAGAACAGATCAGAATTACCTCCACACATAGTTTTGGAGTTAGTAGAGACCGTAAAGGAATCTGTGCCTGAATGTAATCATTACTGGGACGCACACGACTGAAGGAACGGGTAACGGATCCAGCGAAAGCTGAGAAGGTTAATCACCCTATTATTTCAGGAGTCAATCATGAACACCTTAACACTGATCAAAAAGCAAATCGACAAAGCAGCAGCTCTTCATGACGCACAAATCAACGTCACCAAATATCGTGGTGTTGACTGTGTAGTTCATCAAGTACCTGAGGAAACTCACGGCACCTTCTGCTATCGTGGTCGCACATACGTCAAGTGAAATAACATCTTAAATATGTTAAGATGATAACAAAGCACCCACATGGGTGCTTTTTTGCTATCCTAAATACAGACAAACTACACAGGAGAGTCATGAAAATTTTTCTGGACTGTTCTGATCCCGAACTCATTGCCCAAGCATACGAGACAGGACTAATTGATGGCGTTACGACAAACCCATCTCTTATGCTCAAAGCAGGCGAAGACCCTAAGAGTGTTATCAAGGAGATCTCTGCGATCTTTCCTTGGAACTCTTCGGTATCTGCTGAGGTGGTCGGAGAGACCGCTGAGGAAATGTTAGATATGGCAGAAGACTTCATCGAGATCGGACCAAACATTACAATCAAAGTTCCTTGCACACCAGAAGGTCTCAAAGCATGTAGAGACCTGACTAACGACGAGATCAATGTTAACGTCACATTGATTTTCAGTACGGCACAAGCGATCCTTGCATCAAAAGCAGGGGCGACATACGTTTCACCCTTTGTGGGTAGAGTGTATGATCAATCGTTTGATGGTCATAAACTAATTGAGGAAATTGCAGATGTATTCGCTACGCACCAGGCAAAGACGCAGGTCCTTGCTGCATCGATTAGGGATGTTCACCAAGTATCCACTGCTTTTAGAGTGGGAGCTGATATTTGTACTATCCCTCTTCCCGTTTTTCATAAAATGTATAAGCATGTTCTTACCGATAAGGGGTTAGAACTATTTGACAAAGACTGGCAGGAACTTCAAGCATGTCTGACGACGATCTGAAACGCATCATTCAAAAATATCCACCCTCGGGCAGATCTATAATGAAAAAAGTAGATTTTGAACCGAGGATTCACCATTTGAAATCAGAACTATATCGGGGTGATTATGATGGAGCCAGTGAAGACTGGAAGGACGGAGCACATTATATGCTCAACAGAGTTCTGATGATTCTACAAGAATATTACTCATGAATAAAAAGAATCTTAAGACACTAATTCAAGACCTTGAGATAGCAGTTGCTGAACTCAAGGCAGAAGTTTACGCTGATCCCTCTGCTTACATAGATAAGAGTAGCGAGCGAACAGCGAGTAGCTACATTGACCAAAACGACGACGACGGAGACCCCGATTGATTATGAAAACCCCTGGATTTTTAACGGACACCCTTTTCTATCTGAGAACATTGACGATTATTTCGGTTTCGTCTATTGCATTACAAACCTTTGTAGTGGTAAAAGGTACATCGGAAGAAAATACTTCTACCAACATAGAAAGCCTAGAGGTAAGTCTAGGCGAGTTAAAAGTGAAAGCGACTGGAAAAGATACTACGGCAGTAGTAAGGAACTTGCTGATGATGTCAGAACTCAGGGGAAAATATCGTTTAAAAGAGATATATTAAGCCTACATAAATCTAAGGGACTCACAAATTTTGAAGAGACCCGACAACTTTTTCTCAACAATGTACTTACGGAGGCGATGTCAGATGGGACACCTGCATTTTACAATTCAAACATCCTTGGTAGGTACATGCGAAAAGATTATTTCAACCCTTGACCGCTGCTAATAGGTCTGTTATAATTCAGAGGTAGTCAAGGGAGTTCTCCAATGAACGCAGAGTTCTACGAAAACGAAGCAACAACCGATGCATTGTTCGATCTTTTTATCGATCAACTGCACCATTTTGCCGAGCTTGAGTCGGAGGAAGACCTTGCAACCACTGGGTCAGTAGCTCAGCGGATAGAGCAACTGCCTTCTAAGCAGTCGGTCGTAGGTTCGATTCCTACCTGACCCGTTGCCCTTTTGGGCATATGGTCCATTATAAGGTAAAATCTTATGACTACAGCACAAAAGTTCTCGTCTGTTGTTGGTATCCTCTACGATGCCATTGATCGACAAGTAACACTTGACATCGAGTATCCTATCCTTTATAATCAAATCGTGAAATTTTTTGAGGAGAAAGGTGTTGACTTCTATGGTGATGTAGATGAGGATTATGACATCCTTTTGACTAAACTTGAACAGGACCTTTTTTATTATGAGCAAAGTGACAGTTCTTCTTGAACGCTATCCTTATCGGTATGTCCAGTCTGGGACGATCGCTCTCAACGGTCGTCCTGACTACCGAATCCAAAAGTTCGACGATTGGACTAAAAGGTACAAGGATATGTACCTCCTTGATAATTCTATCCAACTAGATTATGCTATGGAGGATTTTGAATACACGAAATGGTTGGACCCAGATCGTGTTCCCTGCTATGTACGCGACATTGTATCATGAACGTTTATCAAACTGCTATCAAAGCACTCGAAAATTGCGTCAAAGACGCTATGGAAAATGATGTTGATGCTGGTCTCCAAATGGAACTCTGGCGTCACTATCAAGGCATGAAAGCAATTCAACGCCAACTGCCTAAAGAAACTGAGTATAAGTTTTCCGTCAGTGGAAACGATGACACGATTTCTTTCGACCCTGACTATAACGTTAACGTTGCAGCAGGTCTCGTAGATGTTCCTTTCTTCGGTGCAGGGTCTAAGGATGTAATTACGTTCTCCTAGTCTTTACCAATAGACTCTAAACTAGATGGCTTTTGACTGGATGACAGTCGCACATAAAACAGAAAGAGTTTCCCTGTTCTCTAAAATAAAAACAAGGTGGTGGAGTCAATTTGACCCATTCATAAGGACCCCATAAGGGGTCCTTTTTTGTTGGATTCAAAATCTTAATATTTGAAAGTGCTTGACAAATGTAAAGAAATGATATATAGTTGTAACAGTTCTTTACAGAATACAATGACCGTTACAACTAACGAATTTGGGCAGAACAATATGTTCGCCAAAGAACCCCAAATGTATGTGTCTAAAACCGACGCTGAGCGTTATGGTTATGAGACGTATGCAGAACGTGCAGAGAAACTTAATGGTCGTACCGCCATGATGGGTTTCGTTGCAGCCTTGATTTCTTACGCATTTACTGGTAAACTGTTTTTTGGAGTTATGTAATCCATTAAATACTTTTTACCATGGCACAAATCCCAGAAGTAATTTTTCAAACCTTCGACAAAGGTTGGGGTCAATTCAATTCTCTAGATCTCATTGAAGACAAGCGAATTGTAATCTTTGCTCTTCCTGGAGCATTCACCCCTACCTGTAGCAATTTTCAACTTCCTGCTTATGAGGAAGCATATGATGACATTCGTAATGAAATGATTGATGAAGTTTATTGCCTCTCGGTCAATGATACTTTCGTCATGAACGCTTGGTTTAAACAACTAGGTATTGAGAAAGTGAAACCTATTCCTGATGGGAACGGTGAGTTTACAAATGCGATGGGGATGTCAATCCCTAAAACAAATCGTGGTTTTGGATTCCGCTCTTGGAGATATGCTATGGTTGTTGATCACGGCGAAATCGAAATGACTTTCGTTGAAGATGGAAAGATTGGTAACTGCCCTTCTGATCCTTATCTTGTCAGTGATCCTCAAACCGTTCTGAAGTATCTCAAGAGTAAGTAATGCCTGATCCCGATGCCCTTTGGAAGGATGTACAAAAACTCGACGATTTGTATGAAGAGTTGATGTGGCACCCTGATGACGAATTACAATTTACACACGATGGTGAGAAAATCATCATTACAAACAAAACCTTGGAGAACCAACAATGACTGAAAACGCAGAAAGAATTAATGGATGGGCAGCAATGCTCGGAGTGGTCGCAGCAATCGGATCTTACGCCGTAACTGGTCAGATCATTCCTGGAATTTGGTAAATGTCAGATGTTCAGGCAGCATTACTCTTCCCATTTATCCCTCTGTTGGGGTATCTATTGCTAGAGTTGTTGCTGGATAAACCTGATGATGATGACGACCAGGGCGGTGGTATGATGATCCCCGCTTACAATCCAACAACATAAGAACAATGGCACTTTTAGCAATGGGGGCAATCCTCATTAGCACCTTTGTCGGTGCTGCAATGTTAACACAGTCAGGAGAGGAGTAATCCTCTCTTTTTTTATACATAATAGTGTTGAGAAGCACATCAAATCATGTCCAGAGATCCCAATAACACCTCCCGCTGGGTTGCAACCCGTCGTAATGAAGATAAAGATATTGAATACCTGGTGTCTCATAGCACCTGGTCACCCGATAAAAGATTTGCAAAGATCTTTGATGCCCAGGCAGGAGCGAGAAAATTCTTAAAGGAATCTGGACTGAAGGGCACAGTGCGAAAATTTGTGGTATAATATAGCGTTACCGTCTATCGCTATGATCTTAGAAACTATTCTGGCATTGACACCCGCAGATTATTCATACCTTGCAAGGGCGGTGCAAGTTGAAGCAGCATCTAATACCCAAGATGAGTTCTGCGTTGCAGTGTCTATTCTTAATCGAGTCCGCTCTCCGCTATATCCCAACAGTGTTCGGGATGTGGTCTATGCACCTGGTCAGTATGAGGGTATGAAACGTAACCCTCGTACTCAATACTCTGTCCTTACTCGTCTTCAAAATACTGATGAATTGTTAAAAGCATATAGTATTATCGGTGATCGCACCGACTTCAAAGGACAACGTATGCTAAGATATCGTGTAACGTCGGAAGACCCGATGTGCGATCCCAAAGGAAACTTCTATCACTACCACTGGCAAACATGATTAGAATCCGAACAATCAAAGACACACTAGGACAAGTCTTTCACTCCCCCGAAGCATCGGGAACATGGGGTGTTGAATGTGCAATTGATGAAGAAGTTGTGGACTGTGACGAAATGGACAATCCTCCTTACGTCGGTGTTCCTGCTCCTGCTTACCTAAAGGATGATCCTTGGTTCGGTCCTGCTCCTGTCAGGAGTGAGAAGCAACTGGATTACATGCAGCAGGAAACTCTTATCAAACAGCAACAGCATCAAGAAACTCATTCTGGCGAACCTGAGAACATCCATGAACTGATGTACGAGATGTCAACTGCCAACTGGAACACCGTTGGGGAAACTCAAGGTGCTTCTGAGAATTTTCATGAGGGTTGGCAGTCTGGCACTGGATTTTTTGAGTAGAAATACTCTAATTTTAGGTCTTGACGGGTTTTCCGTACCGTGTTATTATAAATACATGAACACGTTACGAAATGTAACACGTCATACACGCCTCACCGAGACTAAACAGCGTGTCAAAACAACAGTCTCTCATACCTCTGCTTAGGGTGCAGAGGAATAGTAACTCCACCATTTCCCTGATGGTCTTACTTATTTCTTATTCAAAATGGCTACTACTCTGTCGCGCCAACAAGGCGTAAACAACTGGGACTCGTTCTGCGAATGGGTTACCAGCACTAACAACCGTCTCTATGTCGGTTGGTTTGGCGTTCTGATGATCCCGACGTTGCTTGCAGCAACTATCTGTTTCGTCGTTGCCTTCGTCGCTGCTCCTCCTGTGGACATCGATGGTATTCGTGAACCCGTTGCTGGTTCGCTTCTTTACGGTAACAACATCATCTCTGGTGCTGTTGTTCCTTCGTCCAACGCAATCGGACTTCACTTCTATCCCATCTGGGAAGCAGCTACTCTAGATGAATGGTTGTACAACGGTGGTCCTTTCCAACTTGTTATCTTCCACTTCCTGATTGGTATCTTTGCATACATGGGTCGTGAGTGGGAACTGTCTTACCGCCTTGGTATGCGTCCCTGGATCTGCGTTGCATACAGCGCACCTGTCGCTGCTGCCTCTGCAGTCTTCCTCGTTTATCCTTTCGGTCAAGGTTCTTTCTCCGATGCTATGCCTCTTGGTATCTCTGGTACTTTTAACTATATGCTTGTATTCCAAGCAGAACACAATATCCTTATGCATCCGTTCCACATGC
>Ga0213860_10000212_pt1 | contig 23215 bp, 22 predicted proteins | sample PICome_3_FD_160118 | JGI IMG/M metagenome (GOLD analysis project Ga0213860, IMG submission 160118) | Coastal seawater microbial communities near Pivers Island, North Carolina, United States - PICO550 | ecosystem: Environmental > Aquatic > Marine > Coastal | place: USA: North Carolina...
TCCCGCCATTTCCTTGATCGGGGGTTCCGCATCGTCTGGCAATGCGCTGACATATCCCTCTTCTCCTACACGTGTTTTCAAATCCGCCCATGCGGCCTCGCGCAGCTCTGGGTTTGTGATGGCATCCACGCCCGTCATCGCCATGACCGTTGCGGCATGCACCATGCCCTTTAGCGCAGGGGCGCTTTTCCCCTGCGCAACCATTTGCCATGTGTGATAGGGCGTTCCGATAGCATAATTTGCCCCCCACAATTGCACCGTGGGAACAACCCAGCTGACATCACCCACATCGGTTGATGCAGGTAAATCATTGGATTGATGTCCCAAAGGGGGAAGGAAATCAGCCAACACTTTATCCCGCTGAACCCCAAGGCCCAACATAGAGTAAGATGCGGAGATATCCTTTTGTTCAAGCGTGTTTTGGAACCGTTTTGCATAGGCGACATCAACATCCGTAAAATCGGGGGCGCCCAGCATGTGCAGATTTTTTTCCATGGCCTGACACAGGGGTGTGTTTGCGATCACCTCGGCTGAAATGGTGACCAAGCGCCACTTCATTTCAGTTTCCGTCATCAAGGCCGCGCCTTTGGCCACGTTCACAACGCGGTCGATCAATTTGACGGTCTCTTTCACAGAGGGTTCGCGCACCACATAACGTGCATTTGCATAGGCCTGCACCACGTTGGGCGAAATCCCACCCGCGTCGATATAGGCATAGTGAATGCGCGCCTGATCAGACATGTGTTCACGCATGTAATTCACGCCAACATTCATCAATTCAACCGCATCAAGTGCTGAGCGGCCCAAATCAGGACTGGCCGAGGCATGGCTCGCCTTGCCAAAAAATTCGAAATCCACCCGCGCCGCCGCAAGAGATGATCCCGTCACAACTGTGGCGATGGACCCGGGGTGCCATGTGATCGCGATATCGCAATCCTGAAACGCCCCACGTTTCACCATGAATGATTTGGCCGATCCCCCCTCTTCCGCGGGACATCCATAATAGCGCACGCGCCCCGGTGTTCCCGTTTCCTCTAACCAATTTTTCAGGGCGATTGCCGCCAACATGGCCGCCGACCCCAACATGTTGTGACCACATCCATGCCCATTGGCCCCCGTTTCCAATGCCTGTTGTTCGGGCAGGTCTGCCACCTGACTAAGTTCGGCCAATGCATCATATTCACCCAAGAAACCGATCACAGGTCCGCCCGAACCCGCCTCACCAATCACGGCTGTGGGAATGCCCGCGGCCTCTTTTTCAACACGAAAGCCTTGCGCCTCTAACTCCTCGATATGCAGCGCGACGGATTTATGTTCGCCGTAACAGGTCTCTGGGACGGCCCAAACATTATCCGAAAGGACGCGCAGGCGGTCAGCGTTATCGTCAATGTACTTCCAAATTGGGTGCTGGTTCATAATAATCTCCGCTAAAACATGAGAAAAGCCTACGCGGTTGGGAATTTGTTTTTCAAGCATATTCTTTGGTGACAAACACGCTTGCATCCGCGCGACAGCTTGATCACAGTGCAGAGGCATTGACACAAAAACACGGAACCTGCCCGCGCAATGTCACCTGAAATTTGTACACTTGGCCATGATGCTCTTTTGGTCCGCTTTGCCCGCGAAGCGAGCGAGGCCGCAACCGCCTGTGTTCAAGTAATGTTGCGTCTGATCGAAGAGGCCGATTTGCCGCATGTCACCGAAATTGCCCCTGCTTTGGCCTCGGTCATGGTACGGTTTCAGGGGGGGGCGGATGTGCGCTCTTTGCTGCATCAAAATCTGACTGACCTGATCGGGAAAACGGATTGGTCAACTGTCACCGTACCAGCGGCCAAGCGGCGTTGGATCATTCCCGTTTGTTTTGACGGTGACGCCGCCCCACATCTGGCCGAGGTTGCGCAAATTGCCGGTAAATCCGATGCCGCGATCATTCATGATTTGGAAAACGCGGATGTGCGCGTTCTGGCCTTGGGCTTTGCCCCTGGGCAACCCTATATCGGACTATTGCCGCAGGAATGGGATATGCCGCGCACATCAACCTTAACGGCAGAGGTTCCCGCAGGCGCATTGGTGACAGCCGTGCGGCAGTTGGTTTTATTTGCAAACCCTTCACCCACAGGGTGGCGCCAAATTGGGATGAGTGCATTTAAACCTTTCGCCCCAGAAACCGACACCCCCATTTTATTGCGCGCAGGGGATGCGATGCAATTTTCACGCGCATCCGCAGATGACATTGCACGGCTGCAGGCATCAGGGGATCCCAATGGGGGCGCGATATGTCAGTCCCTATAATCGAAATCATTCGTGCGACGGTTGGCCTTTCTATTCAGGATATGGGGCGCACGGGCACAACCGCGATTGGCCTGTCCCAAGGGGGCGCGATGGATAAGCTTGCCCTGATCGAGGCCGCAGCATTATTGGGCAAAACGCACCCATCACCCGCCATTGAATTTATGGGAGTTGGTGGATCATTGCGTGTGTTGTGCGACATGGCCGTTGCACTGACGGGCGGTGAAATGACTGCGAAAGTGGGTGATCGCCTGTTGCAATGGAACGCAACACATACAATGAATGCAGGGGATATTCTTGAACTCAGCGCCCCTAAATCAGGGGTTTATGCCTATGTAACCCCCCATGCGGAGCTTGCCACACCACGGGTTTTTGATAGCCAATCGAGCCACGTCAGCGCAGGTGTGGGCCATTGGTTACAGTCTGGTGATATTGTCAACGGGACACCCATGGCTCTTGCGCGATCTCTGAAAATTCGCGCCATTGACCGTCTTGGCGGTGGAACGGTTCGATATTTGGCTGGATCGCAAACGGATCTGTTTTCAGGTGCTGACCTTAAACGCTTTCACGCCACCCCATTTCGCGCAAGCCACATTGCCAATCGCAGAGGCGTCAAAGTTGATTTTGACGGTGCACCGTTTACGCCGCAAAACGCCCATGGCATCGTGTCCGATATCATCGTGACGGGCGACATCCAAATGACGGGGGATGGGGAACCATATATCCTGATGTCAGAATGCCAAACCATGGGCGGCTATCCCAGAATTGGTACGGTGATCCCTGCGGACCTGCCCATCCTAGCCCAAGCCAAGGCAGGCACGCCCATTAGGTTTGAACAAATTACCCTAGAGCAGGCCGATACAATCGTGGCGGACCCGATTACTACAATGTCCTTGTCAACTAGATTATCCACCCTAATACGGGACCCATCAGAGATCAGCGATCTGTTGTCCTATCAACTGATCAGCGGCGCGGTTACGGGTAATGACGATGCAGCAAAATAAAAGGAAAAGGAAATGGCCATTGAATATTTGAAGCGAGGAAGACCCGAAGCCGACCGAGCCGAGGACGATGCTCAAACTGCCACCATTGTGTCAGCGACCTTAAAAGACATCGAAAAGCGGGGAGATGTAGCTGTCCGCGAACTGGCCTGCAAGTACGATAACTACGATCGCGACATGTATCGCCTCACCGATAATGAAATTCAAGCAATCATAGGTAAGGTTTCGCCGGAAGATATGGCTGACATCAAGTTCGCTCAGAAGCAAGTACGCAATTTTGCTCAGGCGCAGCGCGATAGCATGCTGGATATTGAGATCGAAACCCTTCCAGGTGTTATCCTTGGCCACAAAAACATCCCTGTTCAGTCTGTTGGTTGCTACGTGCCGGGAGGCAAATTCCCGATGGTTGCATCTGCGCACATGTCTGTTGCGACAGCATCAGTAGCTGGTGTGCCAAGGATAATTGCCTGCACGCCTCCGTTCAACGGTGTACCAAATCCAGCAGTTATTGCAGCAATGCATCTTGGCGGTGCCCATGAAATCTATGTTCTAGGTGGTATTCAGGCTGTTGGAGCTATGGCGATTGGGACCGAAAGCATAGATCCAGTTCACCTTCTTGTTGGTCCAGGTAATGCATTTGTTGCCGAAGCCAAGCGCCAGCTTTTTGGGCGTGTTGGGATCGATTTATTTGCAGGGCCAACCGAAACCATGGTGATTGCAGACGAGACCGTAGATGCAGAACTTTGCGCTACAGATCTACTTGGCCAAGCGGAACACGGCTATAACTCCCCGGCAGTCCTTGTGACCAATTCGCGCAAACTGGCAGAGGCTACCCTTATTGAAATTGATCGCATCCTGAAAATTCTTCCAACTGCAGGAACTGCAGCGGTGAGTTGGTCTGACTACGGTGAGGTGATTCTATGCGACACATATGAGGAAATGCTGGAAGTAGCTAACGATATCGCCTCAGAGCATGTTCAAGTGATGACAGACCGCGATGAATGGTTCCTTAACAAAATGACTTGCTATGGAGCTTTATTCCTTGGGCCACGCACCAACGTTTCGAATGGCGACAAGGTGATTGGGACAAACCACACATTGCCGACCAAAAAAGCCGGCCGTTACACCGGTGGTCTCTGGGTGGGCAAGTTTCTGAAAACTCATAGCTATCAGAAGGTTTTGACCGATGACGCCGCAACTATGATTGGCGAATATGGATCTCGCTTATGCATGCTGGAAGGGTTCGTAGGACATGCCGAGCAATGCAATATTCGAGTGCGTCGCTATGGCGGTCTGAATGTACCTTACGGCGAGGGTGCGCCGCGAAGAGACGCCGCAGAGTAAAACAAGGTTTGACAAGTTTACTCAGATGGACCCTCATAGGTCCATCTGTAATGCGGTGGTGTCGGCCCCTTGTTGCGCCCACCTTGGTTCATTTGTTCCCAAGAATGCGCCAAAATACCAACAGAGCGTGACAAACAAAACAATCCACGCGCTAGGGGCGGAGCAAATCCCAGTTCGGCATAAATAACGGCCGTTGCACCATCGATGTTCATCGGAATGGCCGCGCCTTTTTGTTCCCGCAAAACTGTTTCAATCTCTTGGGCGGTCTGGGCAAATTTGCCATCGCATGCCCCCTGACCCGCAGCTTGATCCACCAATTCCATTAACCGGGGTGCACGTGGGTCTGTGGGTTTGTGAAACCGATGCCCAAATCCCGGAACGATTTTGCCACGCGCGTCTTTCCATGCGTTCAATGCATCTGATACAGGCCCATCATACGCCATGACAAAATGAAACAATTCAACTGCCTGTTCCCCTGCGCCGCCATGCACATCCCCCAACATATTCACCGCGCTTGCCATGGCGTTGTTGAGCGGTAATCCACAGGTCACTGCCATGCGTGCCGCCGCGATTGAGGGGGCTTGTGGCCCGTGATCAACGGCAGATACCAATGCGGCCTCAAACAATTTTGACTGTGCGTCAGTTGGGCGATCGCCGCGCACCATCATCCATATCATGTCAGGAAAGCTGATATTGCCGATCAAATCTTGGATCGGTTGGCCACGCAATTCAATGCGTCCAGGTACCATGTCAATGATGGATGTTTTCCACCAATCTGCGACATCACTCATAAAATGCCCTCCTCTTGCAGCGCCGCGATGTCATCGGGCGATAACCCTAGTGCGCCCCACACCTCTTGGTTATGTTCCCCAAGATCGGGGGGATAGTGCGCAGGCATGGGTTTGTCACCGTCGATGAGTGCGGGTCCTGTTGTCACTTTGATGCCTTCACCGTCCTTGGACAAGGTGACGATCATATCGCGTTCTTCGATCTGTGCATCATCCAACACTTGCGGGACGCTGAGTACGGGACCGCTGGGGACACCGATGGCGTTTAATTCTGTCACCCAGTCCTGTGCAGGGCGCGTCATCAAAACCGTTTCGATTTCATGACGCAATGCATGCCGATGCATTTTACGCATTTCGCGGGTCACATAATCAGGATGATCCAATAAATCGGTACGCCCGATATGTGTGGCTAAGGACACCCATTGTTCGTCCCGATTTGCGGCAATGTTGATAGGTTGGTCCGCCGTTGCAAAGGTGCCAGAGGGCGCAGAGGTGGTGTTTTCGTTGCCATGCGCTGCAGGTTCAACGCCCGCGATCAGATAATTCGACACCGCCCACCCCATTGCCGATAGAACGGCATCGGTCATGGAGACATCCAAAAATGCCCCGCGCGGCTCTGCGTTTAACGCAGCCGCGATTGACATAGCCGCGGCCATCCCGCCCGAGGTATCCGCAATTGGATACCCCACGCGATAGGGTTTGGTTTCTGGCGATCCCGTGATGGACATCACCCCTGCAAACCCCTGAATGATTTGATCATAGGCAGGATCACCATTGCGGGGTCCTGTTTGGCCAAACCCAGATATCGCGCAGTAGATCAGATTGGGGTTTTCTTGGCGCAGGACAGTGTAATCCAATCCCAAGCGCGCCATAACACCTGGGCGGAAATTTTCAACCAAGACATCTGCGTTCCTGACCAGTTGTTTCAATAGCTCTTTTCCGCGGGGGTGTTTCATGTCCAATGTAATGGATTTTTTGCCCGCATTTTGCGCAAGAAAACTAATCCCCATGCCCGCTGCATTACGTTCGGGATCTGCGCCCAGCACGCGGGCCAAATCACCCGATCCGGGTCGTTCCACCTTGATCACTTCGGCCCCCATCAGCGCCAGTTGATAGCAACAATAGGGGCCTGCTAAGACGTTCGTGAGATCAAGCACACGAACGCCTTTCAGGAACTTAGTCTCCATCTGCGATCCCAGCTGCCTTAAGCCGAGCACGCCGTGCACGATAGGATGGCAGCACCACCAAAACCAAGGATAAGATCAACAGACCCAAGGTCATTGGACGTTCCCAGATAAAGGACGCCCCATCATATAGGTTCATTGAACGGGCAAAGTTATCCTCAAGCATGGTGCCCAAAATAAACCCGATCAACAAAGGTGCCAGTGGATAATCCGCGAATTTCAGAATGGTCGCGCAGACCCCAAAGCCAACCAAAATCAGCAATTCGGTGGAATTGTTTTGCCCGATGTAAGCCCCCATCAAGGTAAAGAACAAAATGAAGGGGATCAAAAAATTGCGCGGTACGGCCAAAACCTTGGCGATATAGGGGATCAGCGGCAGGTTCAGGATCAAAAGCACCACGTTGCCGATATACATTGAAATGATCACCGACCAAAAAATCTGTGGATCATCCACCATCAAACGTGGGCCAGGCGTCACGTTCAACGCGATCAATGCACCCAACAAAATCGCTGTTGTCCCCGACCCTGGAATACCCAATGTTAGCAGTGGAACAAATGATCCCGTACAAGCGGCATTATTGGCGGTTTCAGGTGCGGCCAATCCTTTGACCGATCCGTTTCCAAATTCTTTCTGCTCATCCGCTTTGGCGATGTTGCGTTCCACAGCATAGCCCAAAAACGATGCAATGGTTGCCCCTGCCCCTGGCAGAACGCCAATGAAAAAGCCCTGCAACGATTGTCGCCCAATGACAGGTGCGATTTGCTTGGCCTCATCGCCCGTGATGCGCAAATCCTTGATTTCACCCCTTTCGCCTTGGGCGGAGCGCGATGGTTTCAGGACAAGATAAAGCGCCTCAGGCAAGGCGAACATCGCCATGGCCAATGTGATAAAACCAAAGCCTGACTGTAAATCCATCAACCCCATGGTAAATCGTGGGGCATTGAATTGTGCGGTTTCGCCAACGGTTGCCATGATTAACCCCAGAACCGTCATCAACAATGCCTTGGACACTTGTCCAGTACCCGCAAAGGCCGCGATCGCAGAAAGGCCAACAATCATCAGCGCAAAATATTCAGCCGAATGGAACAACAACGCAACCGACGACAACATGGGTGCAAAAATCATCAACAGGATGGCCCCAATTGTCCCCCCTGCGAAAGAGGCGATTGCGGCAATCGTCAATGCCTTGCCCGCCTTACCCTTGCGCGCCATGGGATAGCCATCAAAGCTGGTCGCGACAGTGCCTGCAACGCCGGGTGCGTTCAGCAGGATTGAGGATGTAGAGCCGCCAAAAATCGCCCCATAATAGACCCCCGCCAATAGGATTAGGGCGGTCGCCGGATCACCAATGGTGATCGCAACAGGGATCATAATCGCGATAATCGACATTGGGCCCAGACCCGGTAACATGCCGATAAATGTGCCAATCAAACACCCCGCAATCACCATCAGCATATTTTGCACTGAAAGCGCGGTGGATAGACCTAAGAGAATTCCTTCAAGCATTGATCACGTCCCCATAAAAAATGGCAGTGGGCGCAAAAAGATGCCCAGCACCTCTTGGACCAAATACCAAATCCCAAATGTCGCAATCGCGGAGACCACGATCATCACGATCCAGCGGCGCTCCCCAAGGATCACAGATCCACCGATCAAAAACCCAGATGTGGCCAATAAAAATCCCGCAGGGCGCAGCAAAATGGCATAGGCGACCATCAATCCCAGCAGGGCAAGCGCCTGACCCAATTTGTATTCATGCAGGCGACGATAATCTATGTCCCCCACCTTTACCTCGCCTTTTTCAATGCCCAGTACCACAATCAGAGACAAGATGATGCCCGCGATTGAAAGGACCTTGGGAAAGGAGGACGGCCAGACGGCCAAACGTTTCATGATGGGTGGCAACGCACCGTCCATCATAAACCATGCAGTGTAACCGTAGGTCAAACATATCCCCAGCAACACCAATGCAACCCAACGATCTAATGCCATTTTATATCCCTCTTTAGATGGAAAGGCCGATCAATTGACCGGCCTTTCGTCGTGCGGGCAACCCCGCTTTGATCTTGGGCTTACAGGAAGCCCAATTTTTTCATCAGATCGCCGATGACTTTTTCTTGGCTTTCTAGGAAAGTGTTAAAGTCATCGCCAGAATTGTGGATGTTCACCCAACCGTTGCGGGCGCGCACGGCTTCCCACTCTGGTGTGTCATACATCTTGGCAATCGCATCTTGGTAGGCTGCAAGTTTGTCTGCAGGCAAACCAGGTGCAGCAAAGAAACCACGCCAGTTGACGAAGGATGTGTCGATACCCTGCTCTTTCATGGTCATCGCGCTGTCCATCGCGGCAACACGTTCGTCTGATGTGACACCGATGATTTTCACTTCACCCGCTTGGGCCAATGCAACTGCTTCTGAGAAGCCTGTTGAAAGCGCTTTAATCTCACCTGAAAGCAGCGCAGCCATCGCTTTTCCGCCTGCATCATATGGAATGTATTTCACATTCAACGCGTCTTTGCCCGCGGCTTCCATAACCATCGCCGCAACAAGGTGGTCCATACCACCAGGAACAGAACCACCGCCGATTGCAGTGCCAGATGGGTCCGCGTCATAGGCCGCAACCAAGTCCGCCATGTTGTTGATATCGCTGTCTGCGCCCACAACCATTGCAGCATAATCACCGATTGTTCCTGCAACCAATGTTAGATCGCGGAAGTTATGTGGGAAAACGCCCGTCAATGAACGGATCACGATAGGTGTTGAATTCACCATCAATGTGCCATGTTGGCTATCTGCGTTTTCGATCAGATAACCGATGGCCTTACCACCGCCGCCACCTGACATGTTTTCATAAGATGCAGAGCCGACTAGGCCAGCGGCTGTTAACGCCTCGCCCGTGCCGCGTGCTGTACCATCCCAGCCGCCACCTGCGCCGCCAGGGATCAAAAAGTGGACGCTGTCCAAAACCTGATGGCCACCCGCAGTTACGGGTCCCGCAAGACCGATAGCAGCGGCAGCAGCGATAAAGGCGCGACGACCGAATTTCAATGTCATGTTGATTTCCTCCCATTTGACATTCGCGGAACATTCCGCACATGATTTGGCTGTTTGAAAGATCAATCTGACACAAACCTGACACGTGAAACTGGGGCTTAATTGAAACATGCGCTTTCTTCTGATTGAGGATAACCAAGCCTTGGCGAATGCCGTCATCGAACGCCTTAGTTTAGACAGTCATATTGTGGATCACGCAGCCGATCTGACAACAGCGTGGGATTATACGGCCACTGCGGAATATGACCTTATTTTATTGGACATTATGCTGCCAGATGGGGATGGGCGCAGCTTTTTGGAACAGCATCGATCGGCCAAATCGCGCACGCCTGTGATCGTTCTGACCGCCCGATCTGAGGTATCAGATCGCGTCGGAATTTTGGATTTGGGCGCGGATGATTATATGGTGAAACCGATTGATTTTTCCGAACTTGAGGCCCGCTGTCGCGCGGTGTTACGGCGCCAAACGGGGGCTGCACAAAACACAATTAGCTTTGGGGAAATTGAATTTGATTCCCTTGCTGCGACATTAAAAGTAAATGGAGCGGAGGTGAAATTGCGCACAAAAGAGCTGCGCTTGTTTGAGGTTTTCATCAATGCCCCAAACCAAATTTTTCCAAAATCGCAACTGTTGGATCGTCTGTTTTCCTATGATGTCGAAGCATCGGAAAATGCGATTGAAGTTTATGTTGGCCGCCTGCGAAAACATTTAAGTGGATCAAACGTGTCCATCAAAACTGTGCGCGGATTGGGGTATAAATTGGAATGTCAGTAAGCCCGCCAAATATCCAAGGATCAATCAGGCAGCGCCTGTTGATCATGCTTCTTCTAAGTGCGGCGGGCATTGCGATTTTGCTGTATGTTGTGGTGCAATCTGTCGCCGAACAAATCGCACAAGAAAGTCAGGATAATATCCTTGCCGCTTCTGCCATTTCAATTTTGGACAGCGCGCGCGTGGTTGAGGGCGACATTTCAATTGACCTACCCTATTCGTCCCTGTCCATGTTGGATAGCGTGACGGATGAACGCGCATTTTATGCAATTCGTTTGAATGACGAATTTTTGTCAGGCTATCCCGATCTCCCTCGTATCGCGGCCCCAAACGATGCAACCGCGTTCCAATCAACAACATATCTGGGCGAAGATATTCGCATGGCCTCAACCTGGCGCAGTTTTTCAACGCTTGAGGGACAAGCCTTTTTAGAAATTTCTGTGGCGCAAACCCTGACGGGTTTGAACCAATCTATTGCACGGATTTCACGGATATCCTTGGCCATTGGATTTGGATTTTTCCTGCTATCGATGGTGGTTGCCATGGTGATTGCGCAAACGACGATCCGCCCATTGCACCGTTTGACGGGGTCTGTTTCGCGGCGGGGCCCCAGTGATTTGCGCCCTGTTGCCGCCCCCGTTCCGACAGAAATGGCGCCGCTGGTGACATCACTCAACTCTCTGATGACCCGATTGCAAAAATCCCTATCCCGATCCGAAGATTTTATCGCAGAGGCCGCACACCGCGTACGCACACCGATGGCCATTGTCCGAACCCAAGCCGAAGTCACCCTAAGACGCGTTGAAAAGGAAGAAAACCGCCAAGCCGTTCGGGAAATGATCCGCGCGGTTGATGAAAGTTCCCGCACCGCGGGACAGTTATTGGATCACGCGATGGTTTCGTTTCGCACCGATGATTTGGCACGCGAAACCATTCAACTCGATGAATTGATCGTGGACACAGTGAACCGTTTGCACCCGATATCTGAATTGCGCGACGTTGAAATAAAAACACATAAACTGATGCGAACCAAAATTCAGGGCGATCCAATTCTGGTTCAAAACGCCATTCAAAATGTTCTGGACAACGCCGTAAAATACACCTGCGCAGACACAAAAATCACCGTCATGCTGGATCAATCAGACGGTACCGCACACATCCGCGTGCAGGACGAAGGGCGTGGATTTGATGATACCGAAATTGATCAGTTGCTACTGCGGTTCGAGCGCGGGAAAAACGCAAATGGCATTGTCGGATCAGGCCTGGGGTTGACCATTGTGGACGACATCATGCGGGCGCATGGCGGGCACATCATACTCAGCAATAACGCAGGAGAAGGCGCATGCGTCACGTTATCCTTTCCATTGTAATGTGGCTCTTGGCCAATGTGGCCTATGCCTTTGAAATCGAAGATCGCGCAGTGTTCGGCGATGAAACCGAAAATGCACCTCTTCGGATCGTATCAACTGCGGATATCAGTTATTTCAAACCCATTATCGATGCCTTCCGCGCGTTTCGCCCTAATGTGACGATTGATTATACTGTTGCCAGCTCGACCGAAGTCATGAATGCGATTGCGCAGGAAAAACAACCCTTCGACATCGTGATTTCCAGCGCGATGGATTTGCAAACCAAACTAGCCAATGATGGATTTGCGCGCAAACACACACCCCCTGCGAGCCAAGACTTGCCAGATTGGGCCGTATGGAATGACATGGTCTATGCCTTTACGCAGGAACCTGCGGGCTTTGTGATTTCCAACGCCTTGTTTGAGGGGCTGCCCATTCCCCAAAATCGTCAACAATTGATCTCCGCTTTGCGACAGAACCCAGATCGTTTCAAAGGGCGTGTTGGCACATATGATATTCGAAAATCTGGCGCGGGTTATTTATTTGCGACCCAAGATGCCCGCGCATCGGACACCTATTGGCGGTTGACCGAGGTGATGGGCACCCTTGATCCAACGCTTTATTGCTGCGCATCTGAAATGATTGATGACGTTGTGAACGGTGAATTGGCAGTGGCCTATAATGTCTTGGCAAGTTATGCAGAAAAAAGCCCACACCAAGATAAATTCACAATTATTCTGCCCTCTGATTTTTCAATCGTGATGTTGCGCACAATGTTGATCCCCAAAACATCAGACAATCCCATTTTGGCGGCGGATTTCTTGGACTTTGTTCTTGCTCAAACCTATCCCTCTGGCGTTTCACCCCTGCTAAAAACCCAATCCCTCGGGCAGGCAGAGCAAAGCACGCTTTACCGCATTTCAATGGGTCCAGGGTTGTTGGTGTATTTGGATTATTTCAAGAAAAAGAATTTCATCGCCGAATGGGAAAATGCCATTGTCCAAGATTGACGAAATTAAACCGCTGTCAGCCATGTGTCAGGTGAACACACTATGCGCGATAAGCAACCAAGACGTGAGGCACCGTGGATAAAACTGTCACCACCAAAATTCTGATCCCATCTGGCGCACTTGGGCTGGGCTATGATCGTGACGCGCTGATGCGGGGGATCTCACTTGAACCCGATTTGATTGCAATTGACGGCGGATCAACCGACAGTGGTCCACATTATTTGGGCACAGGAACATCGAAATATTCGCGCAGCTCCATAAAATCCGAATGGCGCGAATTGATGCAGGCCCGCGCAATGGCCAATGTGCCCTTGGTCATTGGAACCGCAGGCACATGCGGTGCGGATGATGCGGTTGATTGGCTTTTGGACATCACCAAGGAAATTGCAACCGAAACGGATCAGAAAGTTACGGTTGCCGTTTTGAAATCGGGTCAACCTACTGATCGGGTCATAAATGCGCTTGATCAGGGACGTATCACGCCGTTGGAACCTGTAATTGATATTAACCACAGTGTTTTGCAAAGCTGCACCAATATCGTCGCACTGGCGGGCGCCGAACAGATCCAAGCGGCCCTGAATACAGGGGCGGATATCGTGATCGCGGGACGCGCAACAGATACGGCCACCATTGCGGCGCTGCCACTGGCGCGGGGATGTCATGCGGGTGGGACATGGCATGGGGCAAAAATCGGGGAATGTGGGGCATTAGCCACGACAAACCCATCCTCGGGCACCATAATGATCACATTTGATGCAGATGGGTTTACCGTTGAACCCATGGGGCAAAATGCGCGGGCAACCCCCTATACCGTTTCGGCGCATATGCTTTATGAAAATTCCAATCCGTTGCAGTTATATGAACCCGGCGGTCATCTGGATGTGAGGGGCGCGACCTATACCGCATTGGACGACAGGCGTGTGCGTGTCACGGGCAGCGCATGGGTTCCCAGTGACACCTATACCGTAAAACTGGAAGGGGCGCGGTGCGGCGGATATCAATGCGTATCACTCGCCCTGATCCGAGAGGCGCGATATGTAGAAAACATTGAAACCTGGACAGAGGCCGTTGAACAAAATTGTCGCCAGAAAGCCCAAGAGCGCATCGAAGGAGACTTTACCCTGGAATTGCGCATCATCGGGTTGAACGCCACACTCGGCGCACAAGATATGAACGCCCAAATCGGAACCGAGGTGGGCGTTTTGGGCATTGTCACAGCGCCAAGCGAAATGGTCGCAAAAGAGGTAGCTAAAACGCTCAATCCCTATCTGCTGCACATGCCATTGACCGACGATGAAGAGATGCCCACATTCGCCTTTCCCTTTTCGCCCAATGAAATGAACCGTGGTGAAATATACGAATTTTGCCTGAACCATGTGATGGAGTTGGATGATCCGATGCAGGCCTTTTCCCTGACAATTGAACAGGTGCGCGCATGACCAAACTAGCCGACATTACGCATAAGATACGCTCCAAAAATTCAGGACCATTTTGGATCACCATTGATATATTTTGCACAGATGCGGCGGAATTTGAACGCGCCCTTATTGCCGCGGACAGCGGACGCGTGGCGCATGCCTTGGGTATTTCGGTCTCTGATTTAAAACGATACGATTTGCCCGATGTGCGCGTGGTCAAATTCAGCTTTCCACGCCCCATTGTCCAAGGTACGCGGTTTGACCGTGATATGCATGGGGCGTCATTTGCCAATCTTATCGCAGAGTTAGACGTTACCCCATAGGCATAAAAGAACAGGCGCATCAAAGCATAGGAGCCATTTGTGCAACACGATGGTCCCACCCGACAATCACACCCCTTACAAGCGCACGTACCCGGTATATCTTGGATCATTATTACGTTGGTCCTGCGTCACTTGCGATCTTGCCAATTGTCAAAGTTTCAAGGTAATGGGAGCGCATGTTTACAGTAGCCGCACTCTATCACTTCACCCGTTTTGACGATCCCGCAGGAATGCAGGGACCTCTGCAACAAAAATGCAATGAGCTAGGAATTACAGGTTCTCTGCTGCTGGCCAGAGAAGGCATAAACGGCACAATTGCTGGATCAAGGGCGGATATAGACGCCATTCTTGCGCACCTGAGAGGCCTGCCCGGATGCAGCGATTTGGAACACAAAGAAAGCACAGCAAGCCTACCGCCTTTTCCGCGGATGAAGGTTAAACTGAAAAAAGAAATTGTCACGATGGGCCAGCCCGATGTGGACCCCAAAGCACGCGTGGGCCATTACGTGGAAGCACAGGACTGGAACGCATTAATTTCATCGCCTGATGTGGTTGTGATTGATACCCGCAATGATTACGAGGTTGGTATCGGCACCTTTGAAGGGGCGATTGACCCAAACACCAAATCATTCCGCGAATTCCCGAAATGGTGGGAAGAAAACAAAGACCGTTTTCACAACAAACGTGTCGCAATGTTTTGCACAGGCGGAATTCGTTGCGAAAAATCAACCAACTATCTTCTGGGTCAAGGCATGGAAGATGTCTATCACCTTAAGGGCGGAATTCTGAAGTACCTAGAAGAGGTGCCAGAGGCCGAAAGCAAATGGCAAGGTGATTGTTTCGTCTTTGACGCGCGCGTCTCTGTTGGTCATGAGCTTAAGGAAGGCCCACATCAGCTGTGCTATGCCTGCCGCCGTCCAATCCTACCCGAAGATAAAGAGCGCCCAGAATATGAACACGGCGTTGCCTGTCATCAGTGCGCGGATGAAACAAACGAAGCGGACAAAGACCGCTTTCGTGAACGTCAAAAACAAATCCGCCTTGCCCGTGAACGGGGTGAACAGCACATGGCTGGGTATGATGGAAACTAAGCCGTTATAAGCCGCATCAAATCCTCTATCCTCTAAACCTTGCTTGAGTGATCGGGTGGTTGTAACTTGGAAGAATGCTGGTTGTGACATCATCGTGATCGGACAGAAAAACTGCCAACTCCTCCCAAAAACGTGCATTTCATGAACCAACAGATGTTTTGATTGATGGAACGGAATACGTTTTCGTCGTTTAACAATCGAAACAACAAATACAGGTATCTTTGAGATGCTTCAAATGTGTCAAAGCGACATTGGATTGCACCAACACACCTGCGTGCGATCTAACTTGTTGCAGCAATAACGAAAGTTTGATAGCTGCTCGGGCGGTTAAGCGGATTGCGATGAAATATGGAACTGAAGGCAGTGAAGCAGTGTTAGAAAACAAAAAAGCCCTAGATTGGGCGCGCGTACTATCCGAATACCGCCATCCTTGCAAATACCGCAGTAGTTTTGAAATTGCCGCAACCGTTGTGCCCTTCGTGGCGATATGGGCTCTTGCATGGTGGGTCCTGGCATATTCAACCATCTTGGCTGTTTTGCTTGCTTGCATGAATTCGTTGTTTTTGGTGCGCATGTTTTGTATTCAGCACGATTGCGGACATGGAACACTGTTCAAAAAAAAGTCCATAAATGATTGGATTGGCCGCATCCTTGGTGCGTTCACACTGACCCCCTACGAAGTTTGGCGGCGCGCTCACTCAATCCACCATGGTGCGTCTGGAAATTTGACCAAACGTGGGATTGGTGACATCGATACACTTACGGTAACTGAATATCAGAACCTGTCCCGCTTTGGTCGCTTAAAATATCGCCTGTATCGTCACCCAATAACCCTGTTCATCATTGGCCCCACCTATTTGTTTTTCCTGCAAAATCGCCTACCCATTGGATACATGAAAAACACGAGCTTTTGGATAAGCGCGATGGCAACAAACCTTGGAATTTTGGCAAGTGTTGCTGTAGTTTATTATTTTGGTGGCCTTGCGCCCGTTTTGTTCATCTTTTTGCCAACTACATTCTTTGCCGCGATGATTGGCGTTTGGCTGTTTTATGTGCAGCACCAATTCGAATACACCTATTGGGAGGAAAACGCAGACTGGGATTTGCATGATGCCGCCCTACACGGCAGCTCGCACTACGTCCTGCCCAGCTTTTTCCAATGGATGACCGCAAATATTGGCATCCACCATATCCACCACCTTTCAAGCCGCATCCCGTTTTACCGCCTGACCAAAGCGATTAAAGATCATCCGAGCCTTGCTGAGATGAATATCTTGACGGTCAAGGAAAGCTTCGTCCAAGCAAATCTACACTTATGGGACGAGGAAAATAAGTGCTTGGTGCCGTTTTCCAAAGTCGCTACGGCAACTTAACTTATGTTTTGTAGCTGTTGGCATCATCGTCAAAAAACACACTACTGATTGCGTGCTCTGCTTTGACAAGATCATATCAACGGTAACCAGATGTCCTTGGAATTCACCAAAAGATATCTGCTCATTTCTAAAAGGCATTTGGCCAATAGCCTGTAGAAACACTAGTCGGCCGCCGAAACCGGACCTGCGTCATTATCAAGTGTGAAAAGTGGTGCCCCTAGAGAGGCTTTGGCTCCTTCCTAAGGACCCAAGTAGACCCACGCACTAACGATCCATTTGGACCAGTCAGATGAGCTTGCTTAATATGACCGAATGATTGGTGAAAGAATAATTGACGTACCTGTCAAACGGCGAGAGTATATCGAGTAACACGGTCGATATGTTTTGAGAATTGAGTGAGGATTATCGCTTATGAAACTTTGGTTGCATCACTTAAATCTGTGTGGAGATAGCGTATCCGAACTGAGTGATTTCTATCGAAATGTTATGACCTTAGGTGATGATGAACGCCAAAACTTACCACCAATTAATCAAGATAAATCGCTTGTAGGTGATGTAAGTTTTGTCACAGATGGCACCATTCAATTACACTTAACCCCGAAAGATGTTACAAATTCATTTCGCTCAGGACATGTGGTGAACCCTTTAGAACGTGGCCACATAGCTTACCGAACAGATGACATTGAAGCATTCATGGCTCATTTGGAAAATTCTGGTGTGCCGTATTCTGATTGGGGAAGTGATGCCGTGAAAGGTTGGCATCAGATATTTTTTTATGATCCGATCGGTAATGTAATTGAAGTGCATCAAGTACTGTCCGATGACAAAAACTAATAACTATTTCTAGTGATGCCATAAGAAATCGGACCCCAACTGAGTTCACAGGACGCCCAGATAACCAAATGGAAATTTCAAGCGACAACTCTAATCACTTTCGGTCCAATATTAGGGCATGGTTTATACTGTTAGGTTTAGTACTTGGAGTTACGGTTACTAACGGGTTTGCCAGATTTTCGTATGGTTTAATGTTGCCTGCTATCCAGGCGGAAATGAATTGGAACTACATGCAAGCTGGTTGGTTAGGTACACTTAACGCGATAGGGTACATCGTAGGAGCAGTTTTTACGATGCTTATTGTGCAAAAATTTCCATCCAAATATCTCTTCGCCGCTGGATTGATCAGTACGTCTGCGACCTTATTTTTGACTGGCATACTGGTGACGATCGAGTCTCAGTTTGTTCTACGTTTTTTGGCCGGATTATTTGGTGCAATATCGTTTTCAACAGCGGGTGCATTGGCATCGACATTGTTTCAGGACGATCATAAAATGAATGCACTTTCCATAGCCATATTATTTGGAACAGGCGGGGGCCTAGGGATAGTAATTTCTGGAGGGATAATCCCTTTGTTAATAGACTTCTATGGAAATTCGTTTTGGCCAATATGCTGGGTCATAATTGGCGTTTTGTGTGTATTATTTTGTCCTGTTGGAATATGGTCCGTGAGTAAATTGCCACGCAGCAATATGGTCGCTAACGATGAACAAAAAATCCCATTCAAGTCGATGTACGCAATTTTTACAGGTTATGCGTCTTTTGGGCTTGGCTACATTGTATACCTAACGTTTATTTCCGCGTGGATGGTATCGCAACAGTTATCTGCGCTATCAATTACTTTGGTTTGGATTATCTTAGGCCTCTGCATCTGCGTTTCACCATTTTTTTGGAAACCGATATTTGCGAGATTTGATGATGGCTCGCCACTCTCATTCATATTGATCACAATTGCTGCTGGGTCGAGTATTCCAGTTTTATTTCCCAGTTTTTTAGGTCTTATTGTTTCTGCGGTAATATTCGGGCTATCGGTATTTATGGCGCCTGGTGCGATTACAAACTTCACCAGAAAAAACCTTCATGAAAACAATTGGGCTTATTCTATAAGCGTTTTTACGATCATTTTTGCATTGGCTCAGGCAATAGGTCCATTCGCTGCAGGCGTCTTAGGTGATTGGTTGGAGAATATTGGAGCGAGTTTGCTAATTGCATCAATGGTCATGATAATTGGAGCATTCTTCGCATATTCACAAAAGAGTTTGAGCTGATGCAACATTCCCTCGGGGTATTTTAACGAAGAAACTGATTGGTCGGTGTTTAATCATGGCCGTCCAATCACAAAGAAGAAGTTCACACAAATTCTTGGCGAATTTGGGATCAAACCAACCAAACGAAGCAATGCAAACGTCTTCTATGTTGCTGATCTTGAAGATGCGTTTGAACGCTACCTAACCCATACTTAGAGAAACGGTCCACATCCTCCACACGTTCCATCGGTGGAGGGTGTGGAAGGTGTGGAGGGTTTCCAGATGTATAAAAGCTGGCCGCTAACAAGCCTCTCAATATTTCTGTTTTGTATGCCCTACTAATATTCTTTCGCTACGAATATTTCTTTTTGTTGTTCCACAAAGCGGCTTCCTTGCTCGGTCATATAACCGTCCCTCGAAAGATAGCCCTCGCGCTGTGAAATCTCTAGCGCCGCATTCAAATCGGTAGTTTTATGTTGCTCGCCAATGTGAGAAAGCAGCCATTCACGCGCCCAAAAATCTTTCATACTTCCCATTAAAATCTCCACTATGCGATAATGTTTAGGACAAAAACCACATTTTGATTTGGAAAAACTTGATACCAAGTACCTGTTAGTAGCTCATTAATTTTCTGAAATTCAGCGAACAATCGCGTGGGGACTAAGTGCTTTTTACCTTCAGTCATAAGCCTAAAATAACGTTCACCAGCATCAGTTAACTGTGCATCAGCATCGAGATAACCAGCTTCTCGTGCAAATAGTATTACTTCATCGAGTTCGTCAGTAGTGAGATGTTGTCGCAAGTCTTCTAATATCCAAGCGCGCGCGACATATTCTTTCGCAATTTGCATGAGAATCCTCAATGCATTGTTAAGCGTCGCGTACAGTCAGCGTATAGACTTATCTAATAATAGCAAAGATATTCGTAACTTCACACCAAACTAGTCTGAGAATGGCGTTTTATTTGCATCATGGTGTGCAAGGAATTGCGAAGTCACAATCAAGGCCCTCACCATTTTTTGAGTATTACTCATTGAGGTCCAGTCTTTTTGGTTTCCACCACAAAGCGTATAGTCACACTTGTAATCTTTTGGTTGCTCAGCCTCACTGCCAAACCCGTATAGTGCTGTCATATTTATCCTAACTGGCTGACCGTCGCCTGTTGCGCGTGTATTGAGGCACGACCCTTGATAAAAGAGCAAAGCAGCGTATTGGGGCTGCTCACTTCTCAGCTGTCTAAATCAAAAAGAAGCTATGTTAAGTAAAGTGGGGCTGATTTAATAATTATCAAACTATAGCTATTTGTTAACTTTTTCTCGGTTCAGTCGTTGAAGTATATATGAAGACATTGTTTTTCATAATCTCTCCCTGTTGAACTGGCTGTCCCTAATCGGGCAGCCTGTTTCTATACGGGGATTGTTTAAACACTGACCTCTATTTCAACGACTACCTCTATTCACTCTCCAAAACCTTCCACATGTTCCACACCTTCCACCAAAGTATCCCCACCCCAACTCACATTAACCACCAAGAAACACATAGTCGTATATTTGAATCTTCTTCTTTGCTACGAATGTAGCTAAGCGAGGAGAGCAGCATGGACATATTTAAATCAGGCACACGCCCTACAAAGAAAGCATCTTCCGAGTATTTCACAGGTACAGTCTGGCAAGACCCTATCGTTGAGGCTCCAGAGCCAGCACGAGTGCGAGCAATTAGGGTAACGTTTGAACCAGCGGCTAGAACTGCGTGGCATACTCATCCGCTAGGACAGACGCTTTACGTGCTAAGTGGTACTGGCTTGGTCGGCTTGAGGGGCGAACCTCCGAGAGTTATCAATGCAGGTGACACCGTCTGGATACCACCTAACGAAGAACATTGGCATGGCGCCACCGCAACCAACTCAATGTGCCATTTGGCGATACAAGAAAGCCATGAGGGAAGTGTTGCCCAGTGGTTAGAGCAGGTGTCAGAGGATGATTACAAACTGCCCGATATTACCGCTGAAAAAGTGTTTAGTTCGTTATTTTAGTCGAGTTATTCCTACCCCAACTCACATTACCAACCACTCACCAACATTGGCACGTATTATGCAGCTTGAGTGAATGAACTTTCTTCATTGAACTCACGGCGCATCTATCTTGCCTCCCCATCTCTGGCTGTGCCGTTCTTTTTGTCTATCATGTACACTCTTCACTGATCGTACTTCATGTGACAGTTTGGGATCGTAAGTTTACGAGGGGGAATCTACAGTGAACAACGGACTAGCTGTAACGATGATATGTCTTGTTGCTGGGATAGCTGCCTTTGGGTTTTACCTCTATGCTACCCCTAGTACCACTCAAACAAATGCAGACGATTGCGTGGCAGCAGCGACCTCAATACCACTTGTGAACACTACGACAGGGATGGGTATGACCGCTGCTGTAGCTGAGTGTGACTGAGGTTTAAGACCACAATCGCATAGCTATATATTGTGAGTGGAAACAAAATATTGTTATGCCTTGACAGATTGTCGCAACATGAGACATGATGTGGCTATAGACTGGCGAAACAGTCATTAGAAGAGCAGCCTCTTTCCTCTTTGAAAACAAATAAACACAAGGGGCTTGCTCTTCGACGAGCAAGGCACATTGTTCTCTTCCCATTGGTTGCCTTGCGAAATGTGAGGGGCCTGACTTCACCTCCCTATATTCGAAGTCAGTGCTACTGGTCGGCCACTCCTCTTGTAGTCAATTGGGCCGACCTTTTCTTTTTTTGACACGGTCTTGCCAAAACTAAGCTGGACTCTATTTCACGACAGTGGCTACTGCCACACTCCCTGTTGGACTGGCCCCGCTTTTTGCGGGGTCTTTTTTTGCTGTTTGCTCTGACAACTAGACGTAGCCATCAAATCCTTGACTCATTGCAATAAATGATCAAACTCTCTGCACAAAGTTCTTCAGGGAGGAGAACGGGAAACGGCTCCGCAGGGTTCAAAGGTAATCTAGCGTTGAGCCGTTTTCTTTTTGAAACAGAGATAATCCCAATTTTGAAACACCACCTTTCTATGTTAACCTGCACTCATAACCGATAAGAAGATCGGTAAAGACAGAGGCACGGCACATGAGCAGAAGGTTTATCCCGCTACTGAAGTGGGCACCTGTATTATTTATTGTGACAGCGACGCTATCCAAGGATCAAACACGATGAAAAAGCGTAAAAGTCCTTGCGTGGATATATGTCAGTTTACTGGCCCAAGTGGCTGGTGCACAGGATGTGGTCGCACTCGTGCTGAAAGTGCCCGATGGAAAAAGATGAAACCATACGAAGCGAACAAGATCGAAAAAGAACTCAAGCTGCGCATGGCTAAAATGTCAGAGTCACCACCATCTTTAATCTAGATGTTGATCAGCTTGCTTTGTCGGCACAACTAAGAATGTGTCCAAGTAAAATTGAAAACTTCAGCAATCTGCTTCAAAGATGCACATAATTTAAGCAAGATAATCTTAGTCCATTGGTTGCCTTAACGTCACCCTAGAGATGGAGCCTACAGTATCTCACGTTGTTATCGAACCGTAGCAGAACTCCTAAACGTCTCATTTGCTGTTGCGGCTCAGTTGCGTTCTTACGTGACTCCCATTCTCTGACTACAGGTGTAGCTATTCCCTACCAGCTACACCTGTTTTTTTTGGGGGGGGATACTAGGCGACTGCCACGAGGTGTATCGACGATACTGCATAAACGCCTCTGCACAGATCAGGGATTTGGCTTGGAGAATTTTGAATTTTTAAGAACCTACTGCGAAGCAATAGAGGTACAGCGGTACTTATTCATCAAACCCTCTGCAGCTATAAATTCTCTGATGTGCTTTTTGCCATTAGGGTTCTCTTGATATGTTTCGCCAGCCTCTCGATACATTCGGCGGTACTTGGCGCACCCCATTGAGCCATCTCGTAGCCGCTGCTGCTCTTTCAAGTACGGGGGTACATAGACAACAGCAGATATGATTATTGCCAAGATAGCAAAGCATAGACCTATGATGACATAACTTCTCACTTAACAAACATGACCCAGCTTCAGCCTGAGAAATCTAATTCTACTTTACCTTGAAAATGCATCTCTTTGTTTGGAAGCGCCTTTGAGAAACGTGCTATTTC
>Ga0213860_10000213_pt1 | contig 23171 bp, 5 predicted proteins | sample PICome_3_FD_160118 | JGI IMG/M metagenome (GOLD analysis project Ga0213860, IMG submission 160118) | Coastal seawater microbial communities near Pivers Island, North Carolina, United States - PICO550 | ecosystem: Environmental > Aquatic > Marine > Coastal | place: USA: North Carolina | collected...
CCCTGAGCACCTCCTAATGAAGATACAACTTTAACCGCAGGTTGTTGACCTACTCTAACCTTGATATCAGCCATGAAATCGGATAGGGGAACCTAGTATGTATTTATATTCACAATGCTCCCATCTTGGAAACAACCTCTTGTTGCTTAAAATAAAGTTTAATATAACACTTTGCAACTTCTCTTAAAAGATCTGGATCTTTTACATCTTCAATATCTCTTGCAAGTTTCTCATATGCAAAAGATTTATTCATCGTCTCTAATACAATATCATCTGGATTCATTTCCATTCAAGATCTCCTTTACTAGTGATTTAAGTTCGTCAATCTCCGCTCTCATATCAGAAAGTTCTTTTTTCTGCAAAGTCCTCCTATTAACAGTTGAGACATACTGATTGTATGCTACACTATCGCAATTAACAATGGCACCAGTTTTTTCATCTCTATAAAGATGCTGGTGCCCTTCAACTCTTATCATCTTACCGCGATAGTTCTAAGATCTCTTATTCTTGGCGCTTTTGCTTGACTTGTTCCTGCCATAATGATTTTGATTCTATATCCAGTGAATAGATCTAAATCATTTGCTGTGAATTCATATTCTAAGAACTGATTCTCCAAACTTGCTGGAACAATGGCATCTGATCTACCGCTATTATTTGCTGGATTTACAACCTCAAGTCTTCCTGTTCCACTAGCAGCAAGATTATCATATCCAGGGAATAATTCAAATTCTTGTTCTACTTCAGCAGAATCTGCTCTTGTCAAACTATAAAGAACTCTAATGTCTGCCGTAGAATCTCTATAAGCAGCCAAGATAACTTTAAGACCCGTAGCTGGATTTGAAAGATTTACGGTATTAGAAACATAAACACCTGCGTTAGGATCAAACAGGAGAGAATTAACTCTATTGTCTGATGCATAATCATTGATTGGATTGTTTACACGACTATTTCTGAACTCTGTATATGCAGCGTCTGTGTAAATTATAGGTGAAAGATTGCTATCCTCAGTAGTCAATGTTACAGCAGTAGTAAACGACTTCTTCCTGGGAAGGTTGGTTAATCTTGCATTTTCATTAACCTCAGAAGCAACTATTCTTGTAGAACTCAACAAATTAATCTTATTCAACTCTACATTCTCAAATCCATTATCCAAGAATGAAACTTCTGTGCCATCAACACTTGTTCCTGATACAGTTCTGATTTGACCTGTTGCAGATGTGCTTGAACCAGGAGTAGCAACATAATAATTGGGGATCAAAGCACCATACTGAATATTTTCAGATGCCTTGGAAGTTGATCCACCCAAATCAGACTCATCATTGAATGAGAGTTCGGGTGCCCTAAGTCCTGCATCGTCAGAAGTTCTATTCAAACCATTTTGAGATCTATCAATCGCAATGCTATACTTATCCATTTCAATATCAATATTGCTGATATCATGAGTTGTATTGATTCTTCTGAGAGAAACACCATTCAACTCATACTTGGCAACTTTTGTTGAACTTGAGTGATCAATTACCAATGTAGAATCAACACCTCTGCCATTAGTAGCAATTTCAAGAATATCCTGACCAACAGCGTCATAACCAATGATTTCATTTTCAATTAATACATATCCCGTATTAGCAGCACTAACAGCAACACCCTCAAAGGTGAGGAAATTAACAGTACTACCAACACTAATAGTATCAACTTCCTGAGAAGATAGGTTAGAAGAAAGTGTTGTTGGTGGGATGTTAGATTCGATATCACTAAGTACAACTCTGTTCGTGTTGGAATACATCCCATGATCGAAATGACTTACTTTAATGAAATTACCCGAGTTAGCAGATCCAGTTTCGGTATAAGATGTGATAGTAGTATTAGCAAGTGAAACAAGATTACCACTATTATCTCTGAAACTTACTGCTGCACCAATAGTGAAACTGTCACCCTTAAGGTCAGTCAGATAAAGAGTATCAGTACCCTGAACGGCTTGAATATTGACAGTAGCATCAGTACCAGAGAGTGAGGAAACAGATGAAGTTACAATTCCAACTACATCACCTTGTTGATATCCATTACCAGTATTACCAATACTTACATTTGTAATACCCTTAACTCCATCAGCAGCGGCAGTAATATTCAGAGTCAATCCTGAACCAGAACCGATAATATTGTAAGTTGAAACATTGGTATCACTTACGTAAGAAGAACCACTGGTTCCAATACCAATATTAGCAACACAACTACCTGTAGCAGATATAGTAGCAGTAACGAAATCTTCTGCTCCAACAATCTTTCTACCAACTACCAGATCTTGTTGAGTGGTAGCATCAAATGCAGTTGTAATTCCAAGAGTAGCAGTTTTTGGAAGTGTTGTGATTGGGTTTTCGCCCAGAATCTGAACATATCCATTACTTTCATCCAATGTTGGATTATAGAAGTATGCTGTGCCAGAATTGGATGTGAAGTTCGCCTTATACAGTTTGAACTTAAGATCTTGATATTGATCAGCAGTCCAGATAGTTCCGTTTTGTGACTTGAACAGACTTCCCAATGCAAACTGCTTGGTGTATCTGACTGCCTCTGCATCAGGAAGTGACTGAGTATTAACAGTTACTTCACCCATGCGAGCAGTCCACAACTCATACTCATCACTTGCTTCAGAAACAACTACAATTGCATATTCTCTTGAAGGTTCGAGGAAGATTGGATATGGGAAAGAAACCTTAGTAGCAATCTCACCTGTTCTGGATATAGTAATATCTTCTGGTCTAAGTGTTACTGTATCGCCAATTATATCTCTAGTTGGAGTTCCCAACTCAACAGTTCTAATCTCAACTCTAACTGGATTATTATTAGAATCCTTATTAGCGAAGAACAAGTCCACAGCGGTCAAATAAGCGCCGTTAGTGTCGTCATTTCCACCGGTGGCATCAGATGTGGTTTCAACGTTTCCACCCACCGTGAAGGACTGTGCAAGGGGGTCTACGAAGCGATTGATAGTTCTTCTGGTCTGTACTAACTGTCTGACCTGGAATACACCCTCTGCTTTATACTCAGTCTCTGCGGAAGAAATTAAGTTACTACCAGGCAGTGGTTCTGCATTAGTTGGGCTATTGGTAACCTTGTAAGACTTCGTTCCAGTTTCAATCTTGACGGCAGGAGCGGGAGTAGCATATGGATCTTTAAGGAAGAATGTTCCTTTCAGATCGCCATAGTTATCAGAGATCAATCTGAGATCTTTCAAATAAGCAACAGATCCACTTGACTGTCCAACTAACTTCATTCCCTTAGTTACATAACCAAAATATCTACCCTGCGCTTCTTCTGATAATGCAAATGTATCTACATTCAACACTTTTGATGAAGCACTATAATCTGCTTGAAGATTCTCACTCTTAACATATGGGTTGATATTATAAACTAATTCAGGACTGTTAAAAGGACCATTCTTATGATTAGATTGAGCAACTCTAAATCTAATTAAGATATTTCCTTCTGAGTCAGTGCCATGTACGGTCTCACCAACTTCAAATGCACCAGAAGCACCATATTCTTCAAGTGTGGTGTCAGAAGCAATCTCAAGCAACTTAGGAACATAATCAACAGAACCATTTCCATCAAAGAATTGATAGAATTTAGTAAGTGGTTTAATATTTGTGATATCAAACTCAGTATTTCTGGAACGCATGAATGCGTCATTACCAGAAGATACAACTACGTCTCTTGTAGATACTTGAGTTACAGTGCCAGCAAATACTCTCCATCCACCACCAAGAGAAACATTAGATGTTCCACCACTTACGTTACGGGGTGGAATTCTGATTGTTCTAACCCAACTATCCTGCGCAGGACTTAATTCAACATTACCAGTGTAAAGAACAACATGGAATGGGTTGACATTTTCAACTCTAGTTGCTAGTGGTTGTTCAATCCAACCTTTTTCTTCATATGCCAGAGTTACTGCTTTACCAGTCTTCTGAACATTAGAATCTAACAATGAATAATTTGTTGAGAAGTCAACAACAGTATCAATCAACTCCTCTGCGGGTGCAAGTTGACTCTTAAGAGTATTTCTTGCAATAATAGGAGTCAACTCCTGAGTCTGTGGATCGACCTGAACAGATGATAGTTCTTGATTAATAAACTCATTAGATCTAAAATCATCTACAAAGAATCCACTCTTAAATCTGTTATTTCCATCAACATCTTGGATTTGAAGAGTAGCAGTATTTAACTCAAGCAAAGAAAGTGATGTTACTTTCTCCAAGTTCTCTACTCTATCTTCAATATATCCAATGTCACGCATTGTATATCTTCTATTATCAACCAGATCCAATGAAGCATCACTGGGATTATAGAGATAGGGTGGTAACGTAACGGTTGCAATATCCATTACATTATCAAGTTTGGTAGGTGGTTTTGGATCAATTCCAGAGATACCTTTCTGAACTATGAACTGACCAAACTTGTTGATATAGATTTTATCAATTCTACCAAGATAATAATCATATCCTAAACGAGAAGATTCATTTGATGCTAAGAGTAACTTAGGAACAGTACCAAAATCTCTTGCTGGGAAGTTAAATGGCGATGCTGTTGTGGATTCAAATAGGGAAACTCTGGGTCTGAAATCAAGAGTATCTGTGGCTCTGACTTTATTTTTACCAATCAGAGGAACATCATTTGTAAATCTATCTTTGTCGTAACTTAATACTGTGAATACATCACCATCATCTTCAGTTGGGATAGTGTAGTGATCATACACAACAAGAAGTCTTCTTGAAGGAATAGTAGAATCCTTTGTTCTTACAAGTCTTGAATAATCATAATATTGATCTCTCTGACCTTTATCCAAAGCAAAGTTACTGGTAATATTCTTATAAGAACCAGCACTAATTGCTTGAATATTTGTTATAATACCTGACTCATCAAAAGTAACTTCTTCATTATTATTGAGTTTTTCGCCAGTCAGATAAACAACACCCAAAACATTAGCAGAGGGTTTTGTTACTACTCTTGCAATCGCATTTGAGTCAGTTCCAGTGAAGTTTTCACCAATAATTGCATTGTTAGTAACATCTGCTGTTGACGTAAAAGTAATTGTGTCAAAAGTAGGAGTGCTGGCATCTAAACTCTCATAGACAGCAACAACTTCCGATACATCTGGACGATTCAGAGAAATCTCTTCGTCCTGAACTCTCAATCCATAGAACTGGTTATGAGTCAATCCATCATTTACAGATGTATTGGCATTGGTGCCGGATTTTGTATACTTAGAAAGAGTTACTTCTAACTGTGTCGATCTTGTATACTCTTTAACTTTACTTTGGATTCCTTGTTTAATGAGAGTTGCATTTACAACAACATTAGTTCCATTAGTAAGATTAGATACCGTTGCTTCGGTGCTATTTGCATTCAATACAAACTTATCTGAAGTGACTGTTCCAATACCACCACCACTTTCACTAACCAAGTATCTTTCAGCATCAAAAGCAGTAAGGAAAGAACTTGAAATACCTGTAAAATCTGAAACAGAAATTGTCAGTTGATTACCAGAGATAGTTTTAGCAGATACCTGCTCTGTAACCATTAACTCAGAACCACTCAACATTACAGAAGCAATATTCTGATCTGGAAGTTCTGCATAAAGAGATCCTTTCTCTTCATTAGAGATTCTTGAAATACCCAGTTTTACTGATGCATATGTTCCATTAGCAACAGCTGGATTATAAACACCAGGAGTAGCAGAACCAGTGCTAGTGAGTGAGAAATTAGCGCCACCACTATTAACAGCAGTGATTCTATTCCATCTTAAATCACCACTACCGGATTGATAAACAAGAACATCATCAACTTTCAGAGTTGGTGCTGAACCACCAGCAGGAGTGAAGAGATTACCACCAGAAATAACACCACCAGTTACACCATCTGGCAAATCAGTAGTTTCTAGTACTGTGGTAGCAGTAAAGTTTGGAAATCCAGCAATGCCAGTTTGTGTAACTGACATGATATCTCTACTATTGAATACTCGAGTAGAAACAATCGTTCTAGGACCTGCTTGGAAGTTAGAAACTGGCAGGTCATCAACACCATTGATTTCAATCTGCTCACCAGGTGCAAATGTTCCAGATGTCTGTCTGAACATCACTGTTACACCACTAGCACCAGCATTAACGGCAAATGCAGTAGCACCACTACTCTTACCTCTGATATGAGAACCAGCTGGCAACTGAGACGTTGCTAGTTGTTGGTTAAAAGTAATCTCAGTGTATGTTTGAATGTCATACAGATACAGATCAAACTGAGTAGAATCGTCGGCATATGTTCCATCAGTTAAGTTGAAAGAATATACTCTTGCTTCTCCAATTGTAGTACCAAGACCATTGACTCTTGATTTTAAGTTAACGACTTCTCTGAACTTAGGAGTTCCAGTAATATCAAAAACTCTCAGAAGATTTCCCATCTCAAAGGGAATGCTTACTGAGGAAATTTTATTAGTATCTCTTGGTTTATCAACATCTAAAATCTTCGAAGATATTGTCTCTACATCATATCCTCTGACATATGCCTTTCCTGGGGAAAGTTTGAAGCACATCAGATCATTATTAGGTGTGTTTCCTTGATCTGTTACTTCATCACTGAAGAAAAGACCATCACTTCCTAATCTATCATTTAATGAGTTGTGGACTGATGGTTGGAACGGAATGATTGAGTAATCTCCTGACTCATCATATGTTCTTTCTGCCAAATAATCACGAATTTTATTGTATTCAGTTTTAGTCTCAAGAACTTTAATCTTTCCATCTTCAAGTCTCAATAATTCAACAAAGTCAGTATCGTTGACATCAGTCAACAGTTTTTTGGATAATGTAAGATCAATCTTTAATCTGTCAGCACCAGGTGCTGCATAGTTTGTAAATCCCTTGGCATTATCATACAAAGAAGAATCATCTTTTGCATTTACAAGAGACTCTGTAATCTTAAGACCAACTCTGTAAGAAGGAGTATTTGAATACTCATCAAGAATTAGTGTATGCTTAGATACATTTACAAAATATCCACGAATAAAGAGAACACCGTCATTAATAAAAGCAGCGGAACCAATCGCAGTAGAATCAGATGCTACTGACGTAGCAAGAACTGTTCCTGCTGTAATGGTTGTATTACCATATACAATATTTTCACTAGCAAAGAATGACTCATTATCAGGGAACTGATTAAATTCATAATTATTGTCAGAATCAAGATACTTTACATAAATTGTAAGATCTTCAACATTATTTCCATCAGGCAACAAATAAGATTGAATTGTTGCTGTTGTTCCAGAAGACTGACCAGTAATTTTCTTACCGATTAACTTATCGATATAAACCGAAATATCAATACCAGCGTTAGTTGGATTTAACTTAACAGCATAGAATTGACCATCATATGCAATATTACCAGGTATTACTATTGAACCTTCTTTAAAAACATGACTACCAAAATCTTCAATTTGATTTTGAAGTATTGATTGTAAAGTGGTTAGCTCCCTAGCTTGGACTGGAAATCCGGGTTTAAATAATACTTTGTAAAAATTATTCGATGCGTCAAAATCGTCAAAATATGGATTGACGTTTAAATCGGTTTTTTGTGCCATTTCTTTTTAGAATTCCAGAATAATTTTTACGTCTTCTTTTTGTCTGATGTCTCTTACAACAGTGGGACGATTGTCAATATAAATTAAATCGCCTGTTTTTTTATTTATCTCTGGACTAGCAAGTCCGTTCGTAAAAGTGACTCCCAAGTCTACAACTTTACTACCCACAGTTACGCTGCTTCCAGTGTATGTGGTGTTTATGGATCCACTAAATGGAGTTATAGTGCTTGAAGAAGATTCAAAATCATAAATGGTTGATCCTGTGGTTACAGTATCATAATCAGTTTGATCTTTTTCATTTCCAAAATACAATGATCTATCTTGAAAATACTTTAATACCTTTGTTTCGCTATCATAAGAAGCGACATAACCCTTGGCAATATTACCATCGGTTCTTGTCTGAGTAATCTCTCCACCAATAGTAGGTGTACCAGTGAAATCATCTGCTAACTTAACAGCAAACAGAGATGAGAAGTGACTTTGAGTGAAAACACTAGTAGAACTTAATTCTTGTGGATTTTTAATAATTCCAACTTGTGCAAACTGAGTATCTACTGGGAAATCCTTAGTTGATGAATCAAACCTGGCATAGATAAGGACCTTATCGGTTCCAAGTTCAGTATAAACATCAAAACCATGTCCTCTTGATGGAGGAATGATTGGAATAAGTTTTGCTGGGTTGGGAATAGAACCAGATGGTTGTAGACTGCCTAAGTCAACAACACCAAACGTATATCCTTTACCGCCAGCAGTAACAGTTGTTCCTGTAATGGCACCAGCACTATCAACAGTAATAGAAACTCTACCACCACTGCCATCACCAAGAATATCTACTGTTCCTGCACTATATCCAGAACCAGCATCATCAATATAAACCTTCTTAATCTGGTTTGATTGAACTTCAGAATCACCTGCTTCTCTAACGTCAGAGATTTGAGTATCAGTTGATGTAGCCCAGTCATTAGGAACTACGATATATTCTGTAGAGTCAAACTTAATAATATCACTTGGTGATACTGAGAACAAATATTTCCATACATAACCATCACCACTAGTTCCAGCAGCAGAAGGTGCTAGGTTAGTAAATGTTGGTTCATCTTGCGAATTATTACCTTTGGGATTAGATCCTGATGATCCATTATCAATACAAACATATACTCTAAAATCACTATTCATTACATAGTAATTAGAGTCATAAAGTCTGGTTGAGTTAGAATTAGGAGTTGGATTCTCAATGCTATAATCATGTCTATACATGTCATAGCGATTGTTTGCTACCCAAGTTACTTTTCTAATGACTCTTCTTATATTAGCACTATTAACTTTTTTTCCAAAAAGTATATTCTTCTTATAAAATCCAGAGTATTGAAGATTATCGGTAGGACTTGGAACATTAGTATTAAAATCTGATGTTCTACCAAACCCTACAGATGGAGACGTGGGATTGCAAGACCCCAAGTAAACATAATACGAATTACTTGCATTAGTAACCGAATCTACAAAATTACTGGCATTAGAAAGTCTAAATTGATCTGTTACGACAGCTGCCATATCATTGCGTTTTTAGATATTTATACAAAGATTATTACAATTGTTTTGGTAATGAACCATTATCTCTCAATCCAACACCCCTTCTTTGAGCGATTGGGAATGTAGAAATTCCAACCGTTGTGCTTGGAATTGTGAAACCTGAAACTCCAATTGAAATGGGAGCACTAGATCTTGTAAATCCAGCAACTCTACCCCAAGAATACTTACCAACAGGATTATGAATGTTAGTGGTAGTTCCAAGTCCAACTACATTTGAAGCAGAGTGGATATTGCATGTAATAATACCAACAGTTCCGCTGGTTTGTAATCCATGAATATAATAGACATTATCGAGGAATGTAGAACCAATACCGACGACTGCTGCGTCAGAATCATTAATTGAAGTAACTCCTGTTCCAATATTAGTATCAGAGATATAGATTGGATATCCAACATTCAGATGTGTAAAATCATTAGAGATAATTTCCATCTCAAGTGCGAGTGGAACTCCAATACCAGTGGTAGTTGTGATACCTGTTACAATACCCGAGAATCCCATGTAAGTGGTTGCAGAACCAACAAACTCAACATTACCTGTTGCCTCTGTGCTACCAATACCAGCAACAACCATCATAGAGAATGAATTAGGAGCATCATACTTAAACAGGTCTGCATTGTCTAAGAATATTTCAGTATCACCTACGTTGAAGTCTTTAATAATTTTAGAAACTGGGAAGATTTGAGTTTCAATAGAATCTCTTGTCTTAAATACATTCTCACCATTGATTACCTGGTCAACTTTTTGCTTAATAATATTAATTGGTTTGAAATCAGTATCATTGATACCTTGATCAAAGTAACGGTTAGTCTCAATCTTATCAGAGGAATCTAGGTTGAATACAGTTCTCTTCTCTTGGGACTCAGTAGTTCTGATTGCGTTATTCTTCATAACTTGAACTTCATCACCCTTCTCAATAATCTGATCAACAGTTGTAATAAGAACGGTATCAGTTCCTCTGGTTCCACGATAGAAGAAGATATCAATATTTGCTTCCTCTAATGGTGGTTCTGCGAGTGCAAAGTTTGTACCACCTTCAAATGTATATGCTACATTTGGTTCTTGAATAACACCATCAATAATAATCAAAAGACAAGCGGCAAGATCAATATCACTATCTTCTTCAGTTTCAAAACTCAGAAGTTCGTTATTATAGAAGAGTGGGAATCTCTTACGAGTTCCATCTTGGAAGTTCTTAATAGAATCAATATAATCAAGTTCACCAAACTGCCATGAACCAAAGTTATCGGTGAAGATTTCAAGAACTTCAAGTTCATATTCCGAAAGAGGAGCAGCCAGTCCACGAGCAGTAACCAATCCAACTGGTTTAAATCTATCACCCTTCTGGAAAGAATATCCAGGTCTTGAAATATTGAATCCACTGATTTCATGATAGGTGGATCCGATTCCAGTAGTAGATCCTGCACTTACATTAATATCAAGGAGAAGTCCGATTCCAGTATCCGTGGTTGCACCAATACTCAATCTGGAAATACCCATTACACTCAGATCTTCATAATTTGGTTCAGAAACAAATATTTCTGGGTTGACGTACTCAGTTCCAGCAGCACCGACTGAAAGTGCAAGTGTACCACCAGCACCAACAACATGAGTTACGGTAGCACCTGATCCACCGCCACCACCAGTTCCAACACCAACACTAATCGTGTTTTGAGTGAATGTTTGGATACCCAATACTGCATTATGTGCAGGGTCACCAGCAACTACACCTCTTCTTGCTTGAGTCTTAGAAACTGCTCTTGGATATGAGTGCTCAGTAGCATGATTATCCTTAGAGCAAGTAAATACTAAACTATCAGTTCCAATAGCAACTGTATTGGAATCAGTCAGTCCATGATTTACGATGGTTAAATTAAGAATACCAGTCAGAGAGTTGTAATCTGCATCCGTAGCAGTATATGTGTTATGAAGATTATCCGTGATGGAGTTTACGCCAGCACTTACAAATCTGTGATCATAGATCAAGTCAGTTACTGCAACTGATACATGACCATCTCTATATCCAGAACCTTCGGTTAAATCCCACCACTTATAAATGGTACCCATACCAACATAAGCATGAGGAATCGTGCAGACTCCAACATTAGCAGTGAATGTTCTGGAAGAAGTGATTCCAGTGATTGGGAATCTTTGACCAAAAGGACTGCTACCATCTGGGAAGATAGTAGTCGTAACTCCAGTATGCTCAGCAGTGCAAGCAAACTCAAGACCTTCCATGAAGACTGAACTTGTATCAACAGTCAGTCTGTGTTGATCACTTGTTGTAATCTCAAGAATACCAGTAGTATTGTTATAAGTTGCTGTACTGATGGAATATCCATCACTAACTCTCTTAACTTGATTAGTTGTACCAAATCCTACAACAACATCACTAATGCTACCACCAGCGCCGATTACAGGTTTGGACATTGCACCAACCAAAGGAGCATATCCAGATCCACCAGTTGAACCAAGAGAAACAATCATTCCTCCTCTTGGTAACTCACCCATATTCACATCAAACTCAGAAGTGAAGATGTTATTGGATTGGTCTCTAATACCACTGAAACTTACACTACTAATACCAGCAGACAAATCTTCCACGATACTGAAGTTATTTGCTGGATTATTCTGAGTAGTTGGTGTCTGGAAAATACCGTTTATAAACAGAACTCCATTACCACCAGTTGTTCCAATACCTGTTGTATTTCCACCATCTACACTCAATGTAAATGTTCTACCAATACCAGTAAATTCATCAGAAATATCATCATAAACTTGGTTGGTTGCATAATCCTGTCTGAGGTATACTCTGCCATTGAAAGAGGCAACTGGGAAATCTAAATTAGAACTCGTTGAATCAAACTGAGGATTTCCTCTTGGTGCTTCCGTAAAGTGGATATCTTGACCTACAAGGTTGTATCCACCAGAGAAGACTGTTGCTACACCGGCTGTATCAGCATGTGTGGATTTTGAAGTACCAACCGCTCCCCTTTCTACCTGAACGAGATTGAATGCACCAGTATTGGTGATAGGACCAACAGCAGTTGTACCAAGACCAACATTTTCAATAAGCATAAACTCATTATCAACCTTAATAAGATCTTTTGGTTTGATTGTTGATATTCCACTCAATGAGAAGATAGTATCAGCGACTCCAATAGATCCACCATTGTCAGCAAGAGAATGATTTATTTCAGTCATCGCAACTGGATATTGTGCGATATTGTTGATACTAACCAGTGACTTAGAATTTCTCTTCGCCATCTCGAACATGTGAGTATTACCTTCACCAATTGAGGTAATTGTTACAGCAGCACCAGCAAGAGATGTAGAAATTTGGAAACTATTTTCATCGGTTCCAACAATAGCAAAGACTCTTTCTGGTAATATGTCTATACTACCAGGAGTTGCGGGCATATACTGCATGGCAGTTGAACCAACACCTACGAATGATGCTGCCGGAGTATAAATCAGTTCTTCACCGTTTTGGAAGAAGTGATCATCAATTTGGAATGTTGTTGGACCTGTCGAAAGATCCATGATATCTGTGTCTTCTGGGTTAAAGACCTTAGCAAAGATGGGAACTGAATTATGATTAACAGTAAACTGAGTTCTGTTGATTCTGTCACCATTGATTGCATTATAGAAGTTATATCCAACCGATTCTGATATAGCACCAATGTTAAGAACATTTGGAGTATTCAGACTATCAATCTTGGTGTAGAATATTTCACTAAAAGCAGATACACTTACATTAGATGCAGTGTCTGGTGTGAACGTCAGAATCATGTCCGTTCCATCAATATCACCACCAAAGGTTCCAATACCAGTTGTGCTTCCTACTGATAAGAATGGTGACTGCTGAATGTAAACGTTTTGATGCGAGTCCTTGATCATCAGGACTTGGTGCAGAGCACTAGTGTCACCAACACTTACTCTAACGTACGACTTCATAGAGTCAAAAAGTCCATTACTTACTGATACTACTGTGGTTGCAGTAGAAACATTATCAACGAAGTTGGACTGATAGATTACAGATCTTTCTGATCCATCAGTTTGGAAGCTATTCTTATATCTGTGAGTTCCAATGCCGATTGAAGTTGTTCCAAATCCAACAATTCTTGCTCTGATATCAATATCATCTTCTGTATCACTTGTATAAGTGAATGTAGCAATTCCACTGATAATATTTGCACTGAAACTACCTATTTCATCAATAGACAAGAAGTTAGTGGTTGAATCGGTATCATTATAATAATCAGAAATGAATGTATCAGTGCCATCATGAGTCAGATAAACTCCGGCAAAATTCATTTCATTAGTGCTCTTGTTAATTACATGAACATCAGCAAATAATCCATCAAACTCATCTGTTGCTGCTGTGTAAAGAGCAGTGGTAAATCCAGTCTGAGTGGTTATACCATTTGAACTAACAAGATTAATAAATCCAATCGCTTGTGTGTTAACACCAACATTACTGCTATTAAATTTGCTTGTTCTTGATTTTAGATCATAGTCAATATTATCTGGATCATCTGGAGTAAATCTCAAGAAAGAATCTCCAATAGAATCAGTTACGATCTCAAATGTACCAAACTCATCACCATTAGCATGAAGAATACTTGTACCTGTATTAACAACACTTCCTTTATCTAATAAGAAGTTATTACCACCAGAAGAGAGAATAACCAGGTCAGAGAGTTGAACTTCATTCATGTCCTTGTCACTGACTCTGAACAGAATACTTGTGAAAGTATCTGCAGGATCAAGTTTGAAGATATTCAGAAACTTACTTGGTTCCCCATCAAGGTTAGAGAACTGAGAATTAATATTATCAATCGTCAGAACTCTATTTGTTCTACAATCAATGTAATCAGTTAATTTCTTATTCTTAAAGGTGATAAATTTCGATGTATTGTTTACAACATCAATGTCTCTAACCAGGTCAAAATCGTAAACAGTATCAACTCTTGTTTCAGTTAACAAGTCTTTAAAAATTCCTGTCTGGTCATCAGTATCTGCAATGCCCGCAGATGTAGATGAAGTAATGCCAGTATCAGCAAAGTCTCTCATTCCACTTGTGTGTAAAAGACCTTTGACTACCTCAGTTGTCTTTTGATATGTAAGTGGGCTCTTGATTGAGTATGAAAGATTTTGATAGTAATCATTATCTGGAACTACTTGATCATCAAAGTCGAGCATACCAACATTAGTTTCCCAACCAATATCTTTCTTGATGCTATAATCAACAGAGAAGACACCTTCACCAACATCAAGGGAACTAATAGTAGCAATGTTTCCAGAATCAACGCCAGTTAAGACATCTTCAACTTTAAGTTCGTCTGTTCCATTGATCTTGATTGAGAGTTCGTCATACGATGCAATAGTCAGATTTGATGTTGCGCCATTGATAAGAAGCTTCTCGCCAATCAAGAATGCAGATCTCTTTTGGATTGCTTCAAGAACTGGGTAATTATTTTTATTGATTACAATACCAGTTGCATCCTGCTCAGTTTTTGCTAAACCAGCATTAGTGATGAAACTTGTACCATCAAGGGTAACTCTATCCAAGACACCACTTGTCTTATCATAGTTAGTAACCGTGTAGAACCTATATCCAACGTCTGGTGAGTTAAATCCAGTTCCAGTTGAGGTGTACTTCTGTATACCCTCAACGAATACCTCATCACCGAGTGCAAATGGATCAACGGGGAATCCTACCGTTGGTGTTGTAATATGACAAGTAATAATTCCACTGTTCTCATTGGAGAATACTTTCTGAACACTAATACCATTTGTATTATCTTCAGTAAAGAGTAAAGCAGTGGTTTCTGGTAAACCTTTTGGTTCTTGCTCAATAGTTACTCTTGTAATTGAGTTATCTGTAATTTCAGCAAAAAGAACACCACTGTTAATCTTTTGACGTGTTGTTGGATGAACAACAGATACAGATGGTGCGTTGATAAAGAACTTGCCACCATCAGTAATACTAACAAAACCAACAGTATTTGAATCTTTAATGGTGATCAGAGGAGAGATATCCGCAGTTGGCTGAAGAGTTTTATCTGAGGAATATTCAAATCCTTCATTGATAACTCTTACAGTCTCTGCATTACCAATAGTAGAAGATGTTGGGACGATATAGGCATCTTTACCATCAGAACCAGTTACATCTGTAAATACAGGATACTGTTCATAGTTACTACCACCAGAGATAATATTAATCTTCTTGATTGGACCAGATGCAGTTACAGATGAAGTCTCATATTCTAAATTAGCACACTCTGATTCAATATAAGATAATTTCTCTGGAACTTCACTCAAGAAGATATTGAATGTTGTACCAGCAAGTCCAACAGGAGAAACATGATACTCACCAGAATATGCACTATTTTCAAATAAGATTTCTGAATATTGTTTGACTTCTTTATCAGCAGTGCTTATAAATCCAGATTTTTCAATGTTATAATAAAGTCTTCTGGGAAGATCAGTATTATGATTAACAGACAATGTTGCTCCTGTTGTAACACCAACAGTGCCAAGACCAACAATTGTAAATGAACCAGTTGTGGAGATGGATACTACTTCATTATTGAATGCATTATCATAATAAATCTTGAACTGATAATCTTCAAGTGAAGAATCTTCAAGATTAAATACAAGATTATTATCTTTAACAGATACAACTTGTGGATTAATAGGTGAAATAGTTTGAGTAGATCCTCCGGTGCTCAGGATGTCCACAACTACTGGTGGATTTTTCTGAACATTTGTCAGAGTAGTGGAAAGTTGAATATTGTCATCGTCAACTCTATAAACATAATAAGTGGTAGTATGTAAACCTAATGCAACAGTATTGGCATCATAATCAACCTTATCCAAGGTCTTAAGACCATGAGATGGAATATTAATTTGATTAGTTACTGTATTAACACCTGCCGCTGCAAATGTAATAGGATTAATCTGAATGTTACCTGTCAGAGTATTTCTTTGAACTCTTACGGCAGTTGAAGTTCCAATGCCAACAGAAAGTGAAGGTGCGACATCAAGATTGATAACATCATTCGCTTTCAGTTCGTGAGAGGTTGATACAGAAACTTGAGATCTGACTTTTTGAACCTTACCAGTGATCTCAACAAAGTTTGTATCAAAACGATATTCGTCACTATTAGCACCTACCGTTCTAAAATATACCTCTGATGAAGTAAGTGTAGTTTTAATACCAATACTATTGATATTCTTATCTACAACAAATACATTTGATGGTAAGTTAAATGGAGTTCCTGTTGGAGACGTTGAAATAGATACTGCCGTACCATCAGCAGTGAAAGTAACGTTCTGATTATTTTCAAAAGGATGATTCTCTAATGTGATAGTCCTAGCTGGAATATCTCTTGTGATCAATGAATCACCTAAGGTGAAAGTAACCGATGTAGAAATGCCAGTTATTGTTCCAACACCAACAGACTCTGTTGGATTAAAGTATACTCTTTGATTGACTTTCGAATCAAAGAATTCCAGATTAGATTTAATTGTGAATGAATCTGGTTTGAACGATACCTCAGAAGTCGCAGTATGTGAAATACCAGTCAAACTTCTTTCAACTTTAATAATATTTTTGTTATTAAAGATTTCTAATACAGTAAGAGTTTCTGTTGAAATTCCAATCTGACTATTGATTGCAATATTCTCAGGAATTCTTGATACATAAATTTCGGTCGAAACACCAGATGTACCAGCAGGGAGTTCTTTTATCAGAGATGCTTTGAAAGAAGTAACGCCAACTTTAAAAGTGTTATTCAGTCTAGACAGATTTGTTGAGAAACCGGAGATTACTACATCTTCACCATTCAAGATAGTATGACTTGGTTTGATAGTTACTCTTACATTTCTGTCATTATCTAAAGTAAATACTGCGTTTGGAAACTCTTCAATAGTTGTAGTTATATCTGTAATATTCTTACCACCAACTCTCGATACTCTTGAAATGAGTCCACCACCAGTTGATGTTGCCTCAAAGTTCAATACATCATTAACCATGTAGTTAGAACCAGAATTGACAATATCAAACCCAGTGATAGAACCCTTAGTTTGAGATTCTACAATTGACTTCTGATTAATAACCTCATTAGTTTCAATGATAAAGTCGTTATCAGCATTAGAATCAGATACCTTATATGGGAAGGTATTTCTAAGTAGATTTGAGTTATTGAAATCAAACTCTTGATTTAATGTCTTATTCTCATGTAATGTATTTGATCTATACTTGTTACCAATGAAGAATGGGAACTGTGGATCATTACTTGAATCAATAGTTGCATAGTAAGCATAGACTCCATTTGGAAACTCGGGAGTTTTTGCAAATCTACCATTATACTCATCAAGATCTCCATTACTGGTATAGCAGTAATCTTCAACAAAGAAACCGTTACTAAATCCAGATGGTCTATCAACTACATCAGATACTTTGAGTTCATATCCAGACTCTACTCTCTTAGGTGATGAGTTAGTATCATCTGCGTCAGAGTATCCATAAGGACCATAGATTGGATTACCATCATACGCCCATCCAATAATCTTGGATGTTATAGTTGAATCTTCATTGAATGCATCTCTAACAGTATCAAAATAACCCAATACAGAGTATTGCAGTTTTTCATCTGTCTCATTTAAGAGTTCATTACCAAACCTAGAAGTATTGGTAACAGTCAGTCCTCTAACATCAGCATCAAACAATGCATTGATACCAGTAGACTTAACTCTTAATGTTGAGGTGCTTGAATAACCAATACCAGGATTAACGATCTTAATATCAGTTAATTTACCACCAGAGATGATAGGTCTAATATCAGCACCAGTTCCTGCACCAGTTGGGTCTACAAGCTCAATATCTGGTAATGATGTATACTCATTTCCACCAGAATCAATATTAACAATTTCTAATCTACCATTTACAATGATAGGTTCTAACTGAGCATTCTTACCTGATGTAATAGAGATAAGTGGTTTACGGTGATGATTCAGAATGGTTGAACCATATCCTGTTCCTGCGTCATAGAGGTAAGAATCAATAATGCTTCCTCTTACAATAGGAACAGCATTAACTGTCTGGTAAGATTGTGTTGTTGTTCCAAAACCAACAGAGGTGTATTGAACATCAACGGAAATATCAGGGAACTTGAACTGGTGCAATCCAGAACCTACGCCCTCAATTCTAATATTCTCTCTTTGCTCATACTTAGAAAGATTAGTTCCGCCGATACCAATATCAGCAAGTCTGAAAGTATCATCATCAACTTTCAGAATCATGTATGAAGCAGTCTTTACACCTACGGTAATATCTGGAGATTCGAATGATATACCATCAGTATTTTCATAAACAATCCTATCACCATCTTCAAATCCATGATTAACAAAGTTAATAGTATGATTAGTGGTATTGATACCTACTGGTTTTACAAAAAGATTTCTGTTTGTATATCCAGAACCACCATCTACAACAACAATGTTTGCAATAGTCTTTTTGGATTTCGCTGGAGTGAATTTTTGAGTTCCATTACCAGATGATGTAAGATCAACAGTGTTGATTCCAGCAAGGAAGTCTGACTTTGACTCAAACAACTGGATCGTTTTGTTATTATCAATCTTAGCGAAGTATGATGCTCTATCAACTAAAGTAGTAGTTCCAATACCAATAGGAGTATTGCCTTCATCATGATAGATAATCTCTTCACCACTTGTAAGATTGTGGTCTTCTTTAAAAATCAACTGATCGGTTGTGGAATTAATACCGCCACCAGCAGATGAATATCTAGCATCAAAGAAGATATTTCTGAATCTATCAGTTAACTGTGCTTCTAATACTGCACCAGTTCCATTACCACCAGTAATACCAATAGAAACAATACTTTGAATATCAAAGTCTTGAGGATCTACATATACCTTTTCAAAAGATCCACTGATAACTGGTCTAATCTTTGCTGTAGTTCCAGTTCCAGTAGTAGCCGTAATAACAGGTAAGTTGATTACATCATACCCTTTACCACCATTCAGGAGATTTATACTTTCTAAAGGACCAAAGTAAATCTTGTCATCAGATTTATAGTTGGATATTTCGACACCATTAATCAACATTCCAGTGGATCCTGGAATAGTTAACTCACCTACACCATTTTTAATGTTTGGTTCCAGAGTAAACTTCTTGAGCAGTTTTTGTGGACCAAGAACATTTGATCTTTGAGAGAACAATGTAAATCTATGACCATCTGCCTGTGGTCTAAACTTCAGATAGTTGGGACCACCAACAAATGATCTGGAAGAATAAAGATTGATTTGTTTCTTATCAGAAGATACAATAGAAACAAAATATCCACCAGTCTCTAATCCAACCAGAGGAGCTACATCTGGTTTGTAGAAGATCTTATCACCTTCAATGAAAGGAACTGGATTTGCGAACTTAATTGTTCTATAAGTACCATCTGCAAATCCATCAGTGATAATACCAACTGTTCCTGCACTAATAGAGGTAGTATTTACTTCCTTACTTATTTCATAAGCATATTCAATGGAAGTAGCAGTTGTGTCATTGTTAGATGGAAGTGAGTTTGAGGCAACATATGCATACTTACCTCTCTCATCATATACATTCAATACATCAGATAATGTTGTATTATTACCATACAACATTGTTACATTAGAACTAGAAGCAGTATTTAACTTTCTTCTTAAATCATAATCCTGTCCTGTTGCAGCAGTAAATGAAAGGTTATCTAATGTTACTCTATTTTCGGTGTTCAGAATATTTGCAATGTATGCAATATTTGTAGGAGAAGAATCAACAACGTTTGAATCTCTTTGAAGGATTTCTACTCTATCACCCTTCTTCAAACTTGATCTGTCAATTCCACTCGCAAGTGTATAGTTGCTTATGTCACTAATATTATATCTGGAACTAGTATTGTAAATCCAAGAGTTGAAGAATACTTGCTTGTATGTCTTATCAGTCTCAGGATTCTTAACATTAGAACCAAGATTTTTTACTGAAATAATATCGTTATTAACAACATTCAGGTTGTCACTAATCTGTTCAAACTTTGATAAAACACCTGTCAGACGCAATTCAACTTTTTTCGTTAAATCGCCGTCTTCATATCCAAAATAAATCTCATCGGAGCGGACGTTATCTGCCGCCTCAATCGTTTGTCCAATACCTGTACAACCTAAAAACTGGTTGATACTCTTATCGGAGTATGTGATGGAATTGATTCCAGACAAAACATACCCAGTTTGAGCAAATCCAATCGTAGAATCAACAGTTACAACAGACGATCCAACAGCAACAGTTTGTGTTGCTTTGGTTGAGGGTGTAATTTGGAAAGTACCTTCGATTGTTGAAAGGTCATCATATCCAATGAATAATGATACTTTGAAATATTGCTTGTTGTTTCTTGTAAATGGTTCTACTTCAGAGATAGAAGCATTAGTGCCTGCATCAGTCTTTTTGGTAATTGTCTGGCCTACAAGATTATTTGGATTACCAGAAATTGCTTCTGCAATAGTAACGAATCTTCTGATGTACTGAGCAGCAGAAGGTTTGATCAAATAATCTTCTAGATTAATTATACTTGGATCTACACCATACAGAACCTTACAAAGAATCTTAAAGGAATCATCAGTACCTTTGGACTCATACAGAGACCTTGCCTCTTTGATAAAGTTACCAGCATTGACTGATGGATGGAAATCAACATCTTCCAATCCAGGAGTAAATGTTGCTTTCAGTTTCTTATAAAATTCTTTTAAGAATAATGTGCTAAGGTTCTGAACAGAAGAACTAGCAACGTGATCTGCTGCTACTGTATCGGAGAAAACTAACTCTTCTTGATTAGTGTCTTGGTGATAGCTAGTAATTCCAGAGAAACCACGCACACATCCAGTGAAGGATGTAGAAGTCTTCCCAGTATACGTAATAACCTCGTCATTGATCTTTAAAAGACCATAGGTGTCTGGGTATCCCTTAGTCGAACTAACGTTGATTGTAGAGTCACCAGCGGTCACTATACCGACCGTTGTGGTGCTATCAACAACAACCTCTGGTATCAGGTTATCAACTTTTAGATATTGGTCTAAATTTTCAGAAAGATCTGAAGTACCGCCCTGATACTCCTGCGAAATATAATACTGTTTAAAGAAATCAACTGCCTTTGGATTTTCGTCCAATATAAAGCTAGGTAATTGATTAGCAATTATCTCTTGAACCTTAACCCTAGGTTCGAACCCAGTTTGTATCATATTACTGTCTTATAAGAATCCCGTTTGAATAACTTGATGTGTAATAATCTCTAGTAAATACCGTTCCAGAAATTTCATCACCAGATGCAATAACATCTCTTACCATATTTATGGTGCTATCCGAAACACTAAAACTTAAATATAGATCTTTCAAACCAACAATATCATTGGATTCTGGGAATGCTTGAATCTCAATAATATCATTCATCTTTTCAGTAGATGTGATTGTGACCGTTCCCAGATTGATTTCACCATGCATGTAATCTACGGTACCGGCAGACTTGTTAATAACTCTGATAGTTCCATCAGAAGTTTCTTTAACAATGGAAAGAGTTCCCGTTTTGCCATCATCATTAGGAATATCAGTAAAATAAACAGTATCTACTTCACCAGAAATCTTAAATCCCGTGGACTTGATATTACGTCCATCTGGATTGATGTGGAACTGGTTACCAAAGCACAACTCATACTGTGCAGATTGATTAATTGCCGCCTTCAAATCTCTTCTAATAATGACCTTTGTAATATTAGAAGTAATTGAGGTATCTGTATTATCAACAACTTGCTGAACCTTACTATATTTGAATCTACCACCAAACTTATTAAGGTCAACTGATTCAGAATATTCCGACAAAGAGTTGATAATCGAACTTCTTAGGGAAGAAGCAGAAGTCGTCTTGTTTGTGTTATAGTAAACAGCACTATCAATCTCAACATATAGTATCTTAAGATCAATAATCTTTTGATTGATACCAGATACAGTGTACTGCTTCAACTTAGAAAGTATCTGAGACTTATTGAAGTCTGATACAAAACTACCATTCTTTGGTTTGATACTAAGAGTAACAGTACCAAACTCTGGTGGATCTAACTCTTCACCACCAACAACAGAAACAGATTCAGTATCGGGATAGATTGACTTGATAATAGCTTCGTAATCCCGTGATGTAACCGCTCTGTACTGCGAGGAATAGATCCTAGGAGCGAAGTATTTGACGGAATCGATAGATTCTACGTCAGACCCATTTTGCGCTGCCTGAACGGTCGTTACAGTGACCGATCCTGGATTGGGAATATTACCACCAGAATCCTTGACGCTACCAGAATATGAGAATGAAGATGCTCCATTACCATCTGTACCATCAGTTACGATATAATGTACAGTGATGACTGATTCGTTCTCTAACTTTTCACCAAGTAATCCATCACCAAAGAGGATTTCATACTTCTCATCCTGAACCTCCTGGATCAAGAAAATCTTGGATGTACTCTCAAGATTTAAAATATTATCAACTAATTGATACTCAACACCTAAACCTGTGTCTCCAGGACCTTTTACATAAACAGAGATTGTTGATGTATCAACATATGAGTTATCAAGTAAAAATCTCTGATTCAGTGAAGTATCGACTGTAAATTCTTTTGTTAAAAAGATTCCTTGATAAACATCTACGTTCTCAAATGTTGCTACATTATTAACAACAGATGTTGTGATGTTTTCAGGAACCGCAAATGTATATGATGTATTATCTACGCTACCAGTGCACACCAGACCTGCCTGTAAGGTCGCTGTAGGCGATGTAGTGTTAACTGCTGTACTAAATGATACCTGTGCCTTTGCTGCCGTTCTAGAGCGTGGTACGTATCCAATGTTACGTGCCA
>Ga0213860_10000215_pt1 | contig 23134 bp, 43 predicted proteins | sample PICome_3_FD_160118 | JGI IMG/M metagenome (GOLD analysis project Ga0213860, IMG submission 160118) | Coastal seawater microbial communities near Pivers Island, North Carolina, United States - PICO550 | ecosystem: Environmental > Aquatic > Marine > Coastal | place: USA: North Carolina...
CCATAGCCCTACAAAGATAATGTAAGGCGTGCCCATCTACTTCAAAGTTAAAGGTGTAATCAGACATCTGCTTTAGTGTGTTTCTGCCCAGGTTTGTCCGATTGAGGCTGCAGCAGTAATTGGTACTCTGAATGAGTAATAGTTACCGGCATCAGGTGCTGCTCGCACCAAGAGTTCTGCAACTCGATCTGCCTCTGTAGGGACCACGCTGAATTGTTGTTCGTCATGTACATATGCACAACGTGTATAGTCAATATTGTATGTAAGTCCTGAATTATTAATTAATTCTTGACTAATTACCACCCAACGCTTGCTGAGGATTGCCCCAGCTGATTGTAATAAATAGTTGAGTGCTGCGTGCTCTGCGCGGCAGAAAATAGGACGGCCATCAAGGCCCCGAAGGCGACCGCGAGAGCGTACTTTTTGTTTAACTGCTTCAATTAATGGCTCCAAACCTGGGATTGCATCAAGGAATTTGCGACGTAGCTCTCCACCAAGCTTTTTCTTCTGTGCGTCGCTAAGCTCTGGGTGAAGACTGTGACCTAGCTTTTGGTCTCCAGCTCCATAGATGAAGGCGTAGGTAATGGTCTTTACGTCACGCCTGCTGCATCCAACACGGTCAGCGTTTTGCTGGTGTATGTCGCCGTTAATAACGACATCAGCAAATTCGCCTTCATCAAAAGGTGATAGGTAATGACCTAACGCCCTGAGCTCTAAGCCTTCTAAGTCAGCACCCACCATCACCATTCCAGGATGCGGAACAAACAGCTCACGTGCCCACGGTGCAGATACAACTTGCCCGAGGTTGGGGCCACGGTGTGCGTTACGCCCAGTCTGTGTAGCCAGTGTGCAACTGTGATGGATGCAGTTGTCCTCCTCAATGGTGTTAAACCACGAGTTAGACCCCTCAGAGAGCTGCCCTAGATGCTTCTGTAGCGTCAACAGCTTGATAAACATCTCGCACTCTTCGTGGAGCTGCTCGTTGCCTTGCTGTAGGGCAATGTCACGCATCTCAGAGAGCGTGGCTTCATCAACTTTAGGTTTACCTGTGTCAGTAACTTTGGTAAAGCGTGCACCACGGTGGTTCTGTAGAGCCCAAGCAATGTGCTGACGTGAAGTTGGATTGAACTCTGTCAGCTTTGTCATAGGTGCGCCAGAGACATACCCATTCTTTTTATCTGTACGCTTGGGTGTAAAGACTTTGCCTGGAACCCAGCGATAGCGCTGCTTGATAGTTGTTTGTATTTGCTCGACCTCCTCGTTAAGAGAGTTGCGAACACGCTCAGCAGCGTCTTTATCAAAGCGGAACCCAGATGCCTCTTGTGTGGCCATAATCTGAGCCATTGTCATCTCAAGTTCTACGCAATCAATCATCGGCTACCTCTTTCTTGTTAAATCCAAATGTCTCTGATTTTTCTTCGAGCAGTTTTTCTGCTCTGAGTTTGTGCCCTAGTTTGGCAACGCTTTCCATAACCTTGAGTGCATCCTCGGTCGAAGCACCTTTTGGCATACGGTTATTAACTTCATTAAACAACGGAAAGAAAATTTCCGATGCTGCTGTCATTTCCTCAACAGTGAGGGGGTCATTTTTCTTAGGCATTAGTAAATCCGTTCTAAACAATCATTCTCGAAAACATAGTAATCAGAACCTTTTCCGTCTGTATCACCTTCCATATAGATGTCAATGTCACCGTATGTTGCGCCATTGACGATGAACATCTCATCAGCAACCGACACAACATCGACCTTTAATTTTGACGGGTCAAAGGGTTCATCAGCCGGAAGAGTAAGTTCACCACCATATCCTCCTTTCTCGGTTAAGCAGCCGACAAGGTGCTTACCTTTTTGGTTGGAGGGTAAGTGGTGAGTGTAGTTAACTTTCTCCTCATCCATCATTTCTTCAATGTCGAGCAGACAAATAGTATTCTCCTCGTCACCAGTAATAACTACACCTAGCATCTGGTCAGTGTATGCACCCCAGCCAACGCACCCATCTTCCAACTCTTGCTTGAGTGGGTCATCCCAATCAATAACTTTGTCGGCAAGTGTGTCGTTGTCAAGTTCAGCAAGCTCACCTGTCAAAGGCGTTGTCTGAAGTTCAGCTAAGTAGCAACGTCCCCAAGGATGGTCGCCACCAATCCAAATTGTGTAAGTAATCTCAGCCATAGTTGTCATTGGTAATCGTTCATTCTCCGCATCATTAGTTCATATACTTTGAGGGTTACAAGGGTGTCTTGCTCGCAGTAGTTCAGCATCTCGGGTGTATAAACATCCCAAGCAGCTTCGTGCTTACCGTAGTCACCTTTAAAGCACTTGAGGCGATAGCCCCAGGCTTCTAGGCTATGTCGTCCGTACAGCTTTTGTGGCATTCCTGTAGGACGCCTTTCATAATCACGGTCAAGAATATGGGGGTAAAACAGACGAGAGAGCACAAGAGTATCAACCACCTCTCCGTCGAAGTCAAAGTCGTATGTTTCACGTATCAGAGGAATATCATAGCCAGCTATATTGTGACCGATTAGTACATTAGCACGGCGAAGTTGTTCGATACCGGCATCAATCGGACGGTCGTCACGATTATCAAACACAATCGTTTCGTCAGGATTACTCAAGTCACGAGCGACAACACAATGAATACGCGAGCCTTGACGTAACAATCCAGTACTCTCAAGGTCAAAGATTAAAGTTTGCTTCATCGTCTGCTGTTGTATATTTTGCAATGTCGAAACTGTCTGTTTCAACCGGGTTTGTCGTGTAGAGGTCCTTGTTTTGGAACTGCTCTTCACGGTCGTCATATCTTGGCGCTTGCGTATTTGTTGTGAAACGTTCATCTTCAGTTTCGTGGATAGGTTCAATAGATATACACAGTTCTCTTGCTAGCCTTGCTGCTCGTCGGAACTCATCTTTGTAATAAGCTTCCCACTCGTGAGCTAGTACAAAAATCTTTCGAACACCCATAAGGTGTAACTGAAAGACGGAAGCAGAGAACGGGTAACGGGTGGTATAAACAACGGCACCGGATAGCGGTGTACCACGCTTTGAAGCAGTGGCTATGGCATAGGTTACACAGTCAATCTCAACTTTGCAATGAGCGAGGATACTGCGCCCATCGCCAACAATTTCACGGTCACGTACTACAACGCAACCACCTGGTGCTAACGGATGAGTTGAGCCTTTACAGACTTGCTTAGCAATATCCATAAAGTAGTTGTCTTTATTTGCAAGGTAAGTTGGGTCTCCTTCTACAATCGGCATCTCACATATTGATATTTTCTTTCCTATATTAAGTAGTGAAGCCGATAGATGCGACTACATATGGACTACGAAAAGTTTAGAAAAGAACTCGATCAAATGCGTAAGGACGAACTCGCAGACAAGAAGTTTGAATGTGATGTTCTCCAATTCAATGCACCTATTCGCTCTGATAGGGTCAACAGTCCCAGCCATTACACAAATGGTAAGGTCGAAGCTATCGAAGTAATTGAAGACGCCATTCAAGGTGCTAACAGTATTACTACAGGAATGCTGCAAGCACAAGTGCTTAAATATTTGCTGCGTCTTTGGTATAAAGATGACCCTGCAGAGGACGCAAAGAAAGCACAGTGGTACCTCAGCCGCCTGGTAGACAAGCTGGAAGAGGAATTCAAAGGAACTGAGTGGTAATCAGCAACGTCTAAAGAACAAGAAGTAATCTCTAATCTCAAGCGCCTCGTGATCCATGAGGTGCTTTTTTAGTTGTTGATAGACGCGCTCGTTACTGTAAAGTGTGTGATAAAAGTACAAAGATATTCCCTCGCTAAGTTCAGGCTCGCGTGGATCGTACCAAAGGTAAGGCATAAGACATTCCCAAGGTTCAAGTCCTTGAGAAACCCAGCTATTAAGCTCTTCAATTCGTTGGGCAGTCTTCACAATATGTGCTTCGTGTGCTTTAGTTTGCGGTAAGCAGACAAGCTGATTGTGCTGTAGCAAGGCGTGCTTCCACATAAGTGAGCCATCTCTCTGTATCAACCTGCAAGGATGGACGCTAGAACCTGACGGCAGGTTATACAGATGTTCTGATGCGAGGTGCTTGGACATTAGACCGCACCCTTGTTGTCTTGATAGTACTCAAGGTCTTTTGCCCAGTTATCACCTGCAAACTCGTTAAAGCACATACGTCCAATATCACGGAAGGTGTTATAGAACAACGTAACTTTGTCGATATTCTGCATTGCCTGATCTAAAGGTGGACCGTAGACAATAATGTTCCACGTTGAAGGTGCTACTGGCTCAAAGCCATTTGATGTAGCACGCAGCTGTTTCACACGTTTGAATGGAATGCAGAATGGGTAATCAAAAATAGCAGGTGCTGCTCTTAATAGCTCAGAAGCACTGGTAAAAAAGATGAAGCTATCAATGTAGTTATTGCGATACTCAGAAATAGTCTTGTTAAACCAAATACGATTATTCCTTACAGCCCCTTTAGGTGATACAAAAACATTACCGTGCCAATGTTCTTGCAGTGGATTAACTTCAATAGAGGGGACAGTAGTCGCATCCACAAGTACTTGCTGTACTGGATCAGAAGTTGGATCGAAATCAATACTTCCCATCACCTGCCTAGCACGCTCAATGATTTGAGGTGTTGGATACAGCGGCAGCTTCAGACCTTGAGCTTTAAGTTTATCCGCTAAATTCTGCTGCGATCGCTCGGAGGCTTTCTTGGCTCCCACCTGCTTCGACAGTAAATGTTCTTGTTCCAGCATCACTAATCAATGTAATTAATACGTTTTTTGACCAGTCATTCTCATCAACTTCAGCGATCAATTTACGCAGGAACTCAACCACTTCACTATCTTCTTCTCGCTCTGCGACGACGATGTCTTTCTCGATATCGTGCCCGCTCATGAAGGTAGATGAGTCGTTCTGTAGGTTGATGATTAACGACCCTGCGCCGTGGCGCTGGACACCGTTCATCGCTACACCGATCAAGTCGGTAAGGATAAGCTCTGCTGTTGCAACCAAGAACTTCTGTTCGTTGTCTTTCTCCTCTCCGAACTTGTCGGAACGGATTAATTGCTGCAATAAATCTGTGCGTCGTGACATAACTAAATGACTTCTTAATAAGGATAAGTAATTTAAAAATCTTTCGTGGGCTCATTGTCATCTTCTCCGTGGTCAATTGGTTCACGGTACAGACCTGGATCTTCAGGTGAGATCTGAGTTGTATGCCTACCCTTTAATAGGTCAGTCATTACAGCTTCAAACCGCTCACCAAAGTCAGTATCAGGATTAAGAAGTAAGTCTTCACGAGCATCGATTTCAATGCTTTCGTCAATCTTAGCTTGTTCTTTCATAGCTTCTTCAACAACGTACTCAGCAACCTGCTGCTTGAGCGTATGTATTTGACAAGCTAATTCAAAGCTTTCAAGATAACTATCGTGGTCTACAAAGACCCCAATATTTTGCGGGATAAGATGAAAAGGATTACAGCAATACTTATTACCGCAAGTAGTCTTAACACCGGTAAACCCAAGGTCGCCCCAAGTAAACCACATAGCAACACGTTGGGGATGATGCTGAGTGGAAGTCGAAATCCCATTGCGCCTCCAAGCAAATTGAGGTTGTTTAGTTCTAGGGTTGATGCATCCGTTCCAATTCCAACACTCGTCTGGTGCGCCAATATCAACTTGGCTCCAGAACTTGAGTGCTTTGATACGATTCTTCTTCATTAATCGGTCAATGTCAAATGACATACGACCTTCACGGGCAGCAGCTACACACCGAGTACAAGCTTGGTGGCTGTCGTATCTCATCGAGTGGGACGAGAAACGGCCTAGTGAATGGCCTGTATACAAACAGAGTTCACCCTGTTCTGCAGTATTAGACAACTGCAGATTACGTCTACCGTATGCGTGACCGCCACGCTTTTTACTGGGCTTAGCTTCAGCCATTAAAAATCTCCTTCAGGTTTCACATAAGAACCACCGAGTGCTGGGTACTGCTCTTCAGTAGGCAGTGCCTCAAGCTGATGGTTAATCATGTATTCATAGCGAGTGCTGTTTTCGTACTTAATACGCACAAGCTTGGCTCGTGGTGTGTAGTACTCAGGTCGACCTACGACCAAAGCAGTCAACTGATTAGGCAGAACTTGCACGCGCTGCCCAATCTGAATGTCAGATGATTTCATATTAATAGTTATAGTTTTCTACTATGAGTTAAGTGTAATCAGAAGTCCTTTAAGATGTGGTCTTCTGGCAGCGGGTCATCTTTAGGTCGAGCCCAGATACGAACAGACTTAGATTTACCGGTAATCTTATCTTTGCGTGTAGTAACCCGACGACGCCAGTTTAAAGTCTGCAGACAATCGGCAACTCTTCGTGCTTCTCTTCGTGCTTGCTGACGAGGGTCAAGGTCAAGCGCTTCGGTAAGAACTTCAGACGCAGTAACTTCTTCTTTGGTAGAAACAAAATTACTAATCTTTTCCATCCAAGGATCGGGGTCTCCAAACTCTTGAATGTAATCAGCAATCTGCGCAATCTCACCACTATTGAACTCGTATGGCTCACCATTTCGGTAAGCCTGCACGGCAGCAGCCCACAACATGTCACGCTCTTCAGCTAACTGCTTCCAAGGAATAAGGAAGCCAGCGCCGATTTCAAGCGGAACAAAACGTCGGTTACCTGTACTATCAACCAAAAATTGGTTACGGTTTGTCGTCCCAATCATCACGAAACGACGGGTAAGACGCTCAGGCAGACTGGCATAAGGACGACGCACTTCATCACAACGGGTAGTAATCAAGTTCTTGAAGTTCTCGATATTCCGTGTATTGAAGAAGTGATCGATCTCAGGCAGCTCAAGCAACCAAGCGACGTGTAGTCGATACTGCTCTTTCATCAACGTCTCAAGAGGTGTAGTCACCTCAGAGAACAGCTTGTCGGGTACCAGGCTGCGAGAGAACATCGACTTACCTACACCTTGAGCGCCGACAAGAATCGGCAACCAGCTCATAGAGCAGCCAGGGTTGTAAGCACGAGCGACTGCACCAATCATCATTCGCTGCATCGCGAGTGTTGCAAGTGAGTTGCGGTTACCTAGAAAAATTTCTCCAACACGTCCCCACTCAGGGTGAGGAGTAGCATTCTCAGAGCACTTATCTAAGTAGCTACGGATAGGACAGTAGGAGTTACGACCTGCTGCGTACTGAACGGCAGACTTAACACGCATCTCAGGAATGAAAACACCGTGCTCACAACTGAGCTTGGTAGTCATCAAGTCAAGGTCATTACCTTGTAACTCGACAGCTTTACCAGTTGCATCGGTATATTCAATCGCACCAGTCAACTGGTTTTTACGCAGGTCGCAGAGGATTTCTTTAACCTTGCGTACATCTTCTTCTCTTTCTTTAGCGGCGTCATCCGATGATTTCTTAGGACGACCACGCTTTTTTGTCGCGACCTGAGTGTCAGGTAGAGGTTCAAATTCAATGACATTATCTTGATTCATTAGTGGGACATTATTTAGGACAGCATCGAAGTTCGGCAATGCGTCGAACTCTGTGTAGCCAACAGCTGTGCCGGCTGCACCAAACCTCAAGTCAGAAGGCAACTGACTTGTCCAAGCAGGGTCTTGCTTCTTAGCAAGCGAATACAGTGTAGTGTGACCGGCATAGTTACCGAGACCACGCCACTTAAATGGTCGGATATTTTCATTTTTATGACCGTGATGACCACGTAAAACCCACTCAACCCAGTCATCAAAGATGACCTCACCAACGCCAGCACAAGCTGCCATAACCGGTGTGAAGTAACTGTCGTACTCACCGTCTTCTGTTGGGCGTAGGAACTCACGCAGAAGCCACTGACAGCGTTTTACATCTACATCAGTGACGTCAGAGTGAACAAAGTTGATTGTCTCTTCGTAGTCAATATCCTTAAGCAAGAACTCAGGTACTGGCTCTGCTTCATTATTGATTTGCCATTCAGCATTAGTATTACCAAACCACAGTCGCTCAGGCTTTTGACCGCTATTGTCCTCCAGTTTTTCAAGACCAAGGTCAGCAAGCAGACGGTCAACAACTAGCCAATAAGCACCACGATGCTGCTGAGTTGAACCCAGCTGCATAGATAGAGGGAAAATAGCCCTAAAGCGATGCTCTTGCTCTGAATGGCTAGAGCTCGTGTAAGTAGCAATACACCAGTTACGCGCTGTATCAGTAGCCCAGAAACGGGCTAACGTTGTATCTCCATCGATATCAATAGCAATAAGATTACTGCCGCGAGCATTGTCAGCACGACGGTAACGGTCAACAAAATGTGTGGCGCACCATCCATACCCTGAAGATACCCAGCCTTGTAACCACTCAAGACTTTCATTAATGTTGAGCCAACCACTAGCTGTCTCCCGAGGGTTCGCTTTGTTCAGGCAGTTCTTGTTTACTGCTATCCGGAGTTTCATTATCATCCATATCGTGAAATTGTTTTGCGCGTTTGAGGAACCTGGATTCATATAAATCCATCTGGTCGCCATCAATGAAGATGCCTTGAGTTGTTTCCGGAGTGGTAACAATAATCAAAGCAACATCACACTTAAAACCCGTGCGTTCTTCGAGAGCAAGCCGATAGGCAGCCATCTGTTGAGCACACTTCTGATATTTACGGAAGCCGCCAAAACCAACACGATCCCCTCGTTCGGGGAAAGTATTCATATATGGTGCGTTACTTGTCTTGAAGTCGGCGATGACTTTAACGCCACCGATTTCTCCAATCAAGTCAGGACAGCCAGCATACTTATGTTCAGTACTCCAAACAAAAGCTACTTCCTTATCATCAGATCTCAAGTGATACCAGTCGGGACGCAGAGGGCGCTCCGACCAATGAAGTATATCAAACCAGTCAAGATATTGAGTTATACCATTCCAAAATTCTTGGTATTCAGCAGGCACATTAGGATCTAGCCCACGTAAATAGTTCTCACATCCGAGGTGGATGGCAGAACCTCGCTTACTTGCTTCTTCTAGAGCACCAGGATTATTTTTCTGCCACGTCTTAAGACCTGCTTTGGACTTAGCGCTTTCGGTTGCGGACAACACTGTTGTCACCGAAGGCAGATACATACCTGAGCACAGGTACTTGCGGTGCCCCGCCGGGGTTTGAATCCGGAAGGGCATTGATTGTTCTGTCATATCAGTAATCTGATTCGTCTACCGACTGTTGAAAATTTTCGCTATACGACGAGCCTTGAGCAGACTGCCCGGCTGACGGTTGAAACATGGCATACATCTGACCCACAGCTTGACCTACTGCTTCAGTAACTTGAGCAGAAGCCTGCACTTGTTGGGACAGCATTGCTACTTCTTGACGCAGCGCAATGACGTGATCCATCAGTGAAGGCGGGCGAACTGGCGGTGGTGTGGGTGGCCGTTCAGTCGTGGGGGCTTGTGCTTGCTGCTGAGCACCAGACACAATGTCATTGATGCGAGCTTGAAGCTCAGGCGGCAGGTTTTGAATATTAGGAGCAGACATCAGAATTCATCCTTGAGTTGTTTGGTTGCAATTTCGCCAACAATTTCTTCGAAGGCACGGCGGAGTTCGTATTCCAAGTCATCACGGTCAGCCTTAGCGCGGGTAACAGTGATGGCAGGAATGGTCAGTGTTGCGGTTGCTTCGTGCAGACCGCATTCGTTTTTAGATACAGAAAGTTCAAGCATTGTTTAGTTTGTCTTGTAGTGTTTCATCAGATACGTTTACGACTTCATAGTCAGGCCAGATCTGTTTGCCTTTTACATGGGCTCCCATTGAACCCATAAAGCTTCTGACATTAACGTAGACAACTTTATTTTCGTTATCCACGTAATGACTGAATGGAAAATCTTTAGAACTCAGTTTCTTCGTCATCAGATTTTGTCTCTCCTTGTGGTAGTACAGTTGCTCCACGCTTATCGACGCCACCAGCAGGCAACCCTTTGGCATCCGTTTGCTTACCATCAAAGGGATCTTTGCCTTCAAAGAAATTAGGTAGCCAAATGGTTTCCTTTTCAGTCTTCCATTGATCGATAATCTTGGCAGGTACTTTACGTACCTTAGGCAGAATGCTGTAGGAAGTCTCTAAGCCAGAGCCTTTGCGTGTAATCTTAATTGAGAAGTTGGCAAGTCCTTCAGGCGTCCAGGTATAGTCTTCAATTTCTTGAAGAATTTCTGTAAGCTGTTCACGCAATCCTTTCTGCGTAATAAATAAAACTTCCAGACGACCACGGGCAGCACTGGTAGCTACCCACGCAAGAAATTTCTGAGGCTTTACATAGGTCCCATCGATTTTACGTCGGTCGGGAGTGGTCCAATCTGTTTCTCGCGCAAGGTCCTCGGGTTGTCCAGGATGAGAACGAGTAACAACGTAGCCATTGAAACGCAGCTCACCAGTCTTAGCATCACGTACTTCGGATGCGTACTGCCAACCCATAATGGCGTGCCCAGTTTCGTAGCAGCCGAGCAATCGGAACTCTTCGCTTTCTCCATCTTTAAGCGTGCCAGGTTTCCAATAAGGTTGAGGTTCAGTTTTTTCAATAGTATCTTTTTGTCCTTCACCGAGAAGCTCAGGAGGTAAAACTTGTAAGGTCATATTTATTATTTAAGACCTTACAAATATAATTAATACTATGGATAAATGTGGGATTTAAGTTATGCGATTAGCAGGCAATTTACCGGTAGAAATAATCGAATTAATAGCTGTTGACACTAGTAATTGGCCGTCAATCAAAGATGCAAAGAGAGGTGCCCCTACAAATTACAGATATGACGAACATATGAAAGAGTTAGTGCCAAGCATCCCTGCTCGAATCAGAAAGGTTTAACTTTAGATCCTCGAATGACTAATGAGTCTTGATAAATCGGCAACTCGTACCAAAATGGACCTTTAGTTCTGTAATAACAAAACAGAGGTTTAGTAATCTGGAGTCGGGTCAACTTCCGCATATCCTGACGCGCTACCTCTCGTCTTACTACCGCCCTTAGTGTTTCTCTCTTCCTTACGAGTGCTGAAGTCAGAAGCGACAATGGCCCGATAGGGACTGTCACTATCATCCTTGCGATATTCGCGGAGATAACCTTGGACGCAGATAGCACGTCCTTTACGAATTCGTTCGTCAAGTTTCTTTTTACGTGATTCATGTGTTTCAAGATATAGCCAAGTTGTTGTGCTTGAGTTATCGAGTGTCGAACCAATCTTGACTGCTAATTGACCGTTCTTACGCTCCTTGATTTCATCACTGCCAAAGAACGCATTGCCCAGTACTACTTGATTACAGTACATATCCTGGGGAATGTTGGGTTCAATGGTAGTGACAATCAAATCAAGCGGTTGGCTTGTATCATCACTGAAAACAATGTTGCCAGTGATGAGAGCACGGGTGCCTTGCTTCCAATCTTGGAATGCAGTTAGCTTTGCACCCTCGCGGTTGTAACACAGCAGACGGAATTTGACCTCTCCAGAGCTATTACCAGCGGGCACAACAGCATTAGCACCGCGATACTCAAGCCCAAAAGCGCTGACGGTATCATCGACAAAGGATTTGAGTTCAACAGTTGCTGCTATAAAGTTCATTTATGACTGAAAATCTTTCAGCCTTTATATTAGCCGCTAATCCCACATTGCGCGGGCAATAGTTGGTACTTCATCAGCAAGAATATCACCGATAGATCGGGCAATAGACATATGCTCTCGTTGAGTACCATTATCACCACGCAGGTCTACATAGTGCAACCAGCTGCGTAATGTACCAGACATATACAATCTGGTGACAGTATTCAATGGTAACACTGCTCGGGCACACTCTTTAGCAACACCACGGTCAAGCATTGTGTTGTATAGATCCATAGCAGAATTGAAGTGCTGCTCGATTTTGTTGGTAAGCAGCGTCTGAGACCAAGTATCTAGGTCATCAATTGAGTTCTGCCTGTTCTTAGTGTCTTGCGTGCGGAGATGCGGCAATGATGTTTCAGTGGCGACGGCATAGCGCTGACTGAACTCTTGAAAGGAGAAACTCCTGTGTCGGAGTATTTGCGGGCTAATAGCTCTTGTAGTTGTAATCTCGACGCACATACTTGCCATCTCAAAGGGAGACCAGTGCTTGTGCTTGATGAGGTATTTGAGGAGTTTTTCAACGTTAGGGTTGTCTTCGTTTGCGGGATTAGAAACTCGGGCGATCTTACCTATTAATTTTTCAGCGTCAGGTGTAATCCAGATTAATTTCGCTGTATTCATTTATTTTTGTTTATCAAAGTCTTTAGTTGCTCAATAGTGAGCAAATCAACTTTAGCCTGAATAATGCGTAAGAGGCGATCTTGATAATCACTCTTCTTCATTCGCTTTGATTTTGCCATATAACTTCGGTTTAATGCGTCCGTAACCGGACTTAATCGAGTGAATAGGATTATCTTTCCCTAACTTGTCGTAGTACTCATCAAAGATATCAACCATTGAATAAGCGCGTACGGCATCGAACTGACGCTCACCATCCTTGGTAAAAGTAATAATATGAACGTCAGTAGGTAATTGAGTGTCGTCAAAGGTATCTGGACAGATACCTTTTTCAACAACTTGAATTTTACTTGTCGGCATTAAGCGTACTGCGGAAGGTTAACGTTATTAGTTTCAAAGAAAGCAGGCATACGAGAAGCGCGGGTGCTCATAAGCCCCTCTGCCTTGCCTCGGGTGTACAAGCTATCTGAACTTGCCATCCAGAAGTTTGACGAGAGATGCTTTTGAGTATTCTCCCCTTTGAGGGATTGAAGCACCCAAGCAACCGTAGCTCGCCTAAGCTTATTGAGCTCTTTGTCAGACTTAAGTCCGAGCTCTTCACAGACAAGCGTGTTAGCTGCGACGTGAGTTTGTTCGTCTCGGCTGATATCGGCACTCGTGGTGCGCAGTCCAGTGTCTCCAAGAAAGCGGAAGATCGGCAAGAGCACGAAAAACACGGATCTTTCAAGGACCACAGCCTTGAGGACAGGGTGCCGATCAAGTTCAAGCCATGCGTTCTTAATTCGCTCAGCTTCTTTCTCAAACCGAACGGGGATTTGATGTGCTTTAGCAGCATAATTTAGTGCAATATCGTGGTTCTCTTCATCAATTACATTACTAGCAAGAAGCTCCTTGCAACCTTTGATGTCAGGCAGGTCACCTTTCATAGCGTCTGCAATGAAATCACCTACAGGAATTTCAAGACAACGTAAGGCAAGTGCCCGTTGAATGACTTCTTCGCCACCATCCAACAGTGTGCCAGCGGTAACCTCGACAGGTGTCCAGGTACGCTTGCGCTGGTGAAGGTGGATGTAAGGAGTTTCTGCTTTCATTGGTATAAATAATTGGGTTTACTCAGCGCAACCAACGCAGGCTGCTGGGTCATTGAACATATTGATGGGTTCAGTATCTCCATCGTCAGCGATATCATCAAAACCAAACATAGTTCCGAAGTCGCCGTCCAATGCAGCTAAAGCGTCATCCTTGGCTTGAGTGTTTTGCATTACTTGAAGTGAGTAATACAAAGATGTTTGAGGTGAACGCAGCCAACGAGCTACGAACTCATCATCATATTGAACAACGTCACTCCAAGAATTAAAACTATAGCCGTGGAATAATTGAGTGCGATGCAGCATCTCACAGATGCCATCAACAACTCTGGTGTAACTGTCCCAGCCAACTTGCTCAGCTGTTTCAACTTCACCGTAGTCGAAGGTCTCGACACCAAAGGTAGAGCTGTCCCTATCAACAGTGCGCCCGATGGGTGGTGCCAATTCGGGGGCAGTTGTATAGCCTGCTCGGTCTGTATAACGATAGGAGCAAGAGGCAGTAGGAGCAATTGCAAATGCTCGGTCCATATTGGCTGAACGTGCAATCTTTGCTGCTGCGTCAATTCCTTGTTGAAGTGCTTTTACAATTTTACGAGCCTCGGGAGTCACGATTGTATCGGTCTCTTCGTACAAATGCTGGTTTAATGCTTCACCAAACTCAGCATACGTAACCCCTTCCAGCGCAAGGAGATTAGCTAAACCGAGAATACCTAAACCAACTTGGCGATCTTCCTCTTGAGTTAGATATTCACCTGTGCCTTCAACACCAGTTTTAGCGTGGAGCTCAATCAATTCAGTCATACCAGCGGTAAATGCGCCAAGCAAATCCTCGGGGCGGCAGGCACCCACGTTGATATGCTCTAGCAAACAAGTGCCGCGACTCCGTAAGAAAACTTCTAAGCAGACATTGCCGTAGATACGCTGGCCGTATTGGTCGTACCTAATTTTTGTTAGCCAGATATCACCACGAGAGATACCTTTAAGGATGGCATCTTTTACGGTGTCGTCTGTTGCGTTCCAGAGCTCTTGGTTGACGTTGATGCAACGCTTTGCCCAGGGGAGTTCATGTCGAGGGGTGTTAACGAACTCAAGGATGTCTGGGTGGGAAACATCCAGGTGGAGCACAACTGCTCCATTCTTGTAGACGCCGCCTCGTCGGAGTTGCTCGTTAAGACAGCTATAGATTTTGCCAAACGAAACAGGCCCCGACGCAACGAGTCCTTTGCCGTTGTCAGTTCCTGCGGCTCTGAGTTTACTGAGATGGACTGCAACGCCAGCTCCATATCGTAGAGCGTGGCTAACAAATCGCCATGATGCTTCAATTCCATTAGAACCCTCCATACTATCTTCAACAACAAACACGGTGCAGCTCACCGGTAAACGTGACGTAGGGTCGTCAATCCAGGATTGAACACGACCAGTACGTGCAATAACTTGATTATTTTCCATGAGTATCGTAATGCAGATTGGGCATAGGAGCGCAGTATGTAAGGTCAGGTTCTACATAATTTGGACCTTTCAAGACTTTGCCATCTGCGCGAAAGATGGGATTGCCGTCATCATCTAGCTTACTCATATTTGATTGGAATGTGAGCTCCATAGCTCTATCTAAGTCAATATTTAATGAGGCTGCTTTTTGAAAGCAAACGAATACTAGGTCAGTTAACTCTTTGACGAAATCAATGCGCCTATCGTGATTTTCAGGATCGGCGTAAAGTTCATCAGCAGCAAGCATTACTTCGTTGTATTCTTCAGTGATGAGCCTTAGCTGCATCTCCCAAAGGTCTTTATCGATAATGCCATAACGTGAAATATTGTCGAGACATTTTTGTTGAAAGGTCTCTCGGAAAACCTTTGCTTGTTCTCCTAATGTCATGTTTAAACTTATGCAGTTATACCAGTTTAGTGTTTTGTTCACTTATCGCGAAGGATAATTCGACCTCTATCTAGGTCATACGGAGAAAGTTCAACAGTAACTTTATCTCCTACAAGCAGTTGAATTTTGCGAGTGATGAGCTTACCTGAAGCACGGCATAAACATTGATGTCCTTCAGGTTGCTCTAGCTCAACATTGAAATATCCGTTGCCACTTTCTTTGTAAATTATCCCTTTTGCTTCGATTACGTTGGCCTTTTTACTCATTCTGGATGTGCGTATGTGTATGCGTCAAGTGTTGCGTCAAGGTGCTCGATAATATTATTAGCACCCACAAAGCGTTCTACGCTTTCTTCTTCGAGGTCGCAAATTTCGATACCTTGGTCGTCAATTTGGCAAGCAACTGTTTCGTGGACGACGACCAATGTCGGTGATAGTTCCACAGAAAGCTCCTCCGCAAGCGCCGTACGCTGGCCAGAGGGTGTTTTAAGAGGTACGAAGTCAAGCTCTGCCCTCTCGTTATCGGTAAGTACGTTACTGACATGGTTTTTAAGGCGAATGCAGGGAGGACAAGCCTCTTGCGTGAAGACATACAGGTGATACTGTTTCATCATTAAGCAGTCAATTTATGCAGTTGATCTCGAAGCTTTAGTGTCAGCTTCTGATATTCAGTTTTGTTTGAGACGATTGTGTAATTAGTCTGACTGGCATCAATCAGACGGAGTAAAGCGGTAAGTTCTTCTTTGTTTAAGCTCATGCTTCCGTACCATCAGTGTAATAAAAACCACCAATACAATTGTCGCAACTTGATACAGAAACGTGGCGACTATGTTGGTAACAACGCATACCAGAGTGATAAGAAATCATCACTGGTTCACCTTGACGTACGTGATCAAGTGAAGAGCACATAATCAAACGCACTTGATTTTCTTTGCGCTTGTATTGCACTTCGGCGTCATAGCCAAGGTGCTCGTCCTCTTCAAGCGTTACAGGATTGAAGACTGTACGCATCGTTGGAGCAGTCACAGCGATTGCTTCCATTTCAGTTTGATTGTGTTTCATTGTTGAGAAGATGAGGATAGTAGTTGTTGACTTCTTCGATTAATTCATTAGTTGAGTAATCATCTAACGTGCAGCTAATACTGTCATATACAAAAGCGCAAAGAGTTTTTAAATCCATGTCATCTACTATTTGATTTACATAATCATCTTGTAGTTGATCTCGCTGTTCAGGGGTCATTGGACATTTGTTTGAGTAGTTCTTTTTCTTTGGAGTACGGAGGCTCAACAATGACTTGACAAGCATCACGTACCCCTAATTGCAACCACTGAGTATCAGACCAGCAGTTCTGCCAGTTAGATGGATGCATACAATTCACAATGACTGTGAAGAAAAAAGCTTTTATGTATTCAAGTATCACCTTCGTTATCGAACATAGGTTTAGGTACGCAACGTATAACTCGTCTTGCGTCAGGGCAGAAATACAGGACTTGATTGATTGCTTCAGTTACTGAATTAGCATCAACTACAAAGTCCTGCATATCTCCTTCTTTATCTACATACACCGCATCGTACTTAATCATTTTGCGATTTCAATATTAACTGGTGGCAGATACTTCTTCTCAGCAAGGTATTCGTCAACCTCTCGTCGTTGTTCAGCAGTAAGGTAACCAAACATAAGGTTGAGTATTTGGTTGAGATAAAACTCAGGAGGGTTTGGTGAATCTTGGGCCATTCCTGCGTGACACAGGCATACGACATCGATTGCATCCCAGTCAAGAATTTTGTCGGTCATTGATAATCTCTTTGTATTTAGTTGGGTGTTCACAGAAGTCATCAAGCAGCGTCATTAGCGTGCCGACTGTCATCTCCTGTGCTGGTATAGGAATGTTTAGAAGAAAGGCGGTAAGGTACCGCCGTGTAGCGCGTAGCTGAGCTACGTCACTCATCTTCGTCATCATTCTCCTCTGGGTCGCGATAACCAATTTGTTCAATTGCGTAGTTAGCGACAACGTCATCAACTACTTCTTCAAGTCCTTCTTCGTCAAGCTCTTGAAGGGCAAGAAAGCAGATAGACCTGCGTGTGGCCATATTCATTTTTGGATACGCTTCAATCAAGTAAGCGTCGATATCAAAGAAAAACTCTTTGTCGTATTCAGTATTCATCATAATCAGAACAGCTCCGCAGCTTGAGCGTCAACCTCGGTCACATCAGCAACGACTGCTGGTACGCCTGTGAGGATTTCAGAGATGGCAGAGACACAGTCGCGCATAATGCGCTCTTGAGCTTCTTTGTCGCGGTTACCGCGAGCTTCTGCGAGCATCTCGTAGATTTCGTTGCTCGTCTGCTTGACACCGTTGTTGCGGATAGCAGCAAAGCAAGGCTTCATCTTGGAAGTACCTTTCCAAGTGTCGATAGCAATCAATGAAGACAATGCGCCGTTGTCAGCAAGACCCATCAAGCCAGTGATGACACACTGAGACCAGATGGTTTGAAGACCAGACGTCAGCATCACAGTGCGACCAGACTGGGTCTCGACAAAGATGTTGAGCTTGGTAGCGTTGAACTCACCAATGCCGTCAGCAACACCAATGCCAGTCAGCATCACCGGAGCGATGCGAGTGACGGGCTTACCGTTGTCACGGACAAGAGCTTGAGAGTTACCGTCTTCACCTACGTACTGGAAGAAGACAGCTTCACTGTCTTTGACAAGACCGATACCAATCATAATATCAACTTGATTGGAAGAACTACCGCCACATTCAGCAACGAGAGCAGCAGTGTCAGCAGTGATATTGGCAGTAGAAACGAGTGTCATAAGATTGAAATGTAAATGAACTGCCCGAAGGCACAAAAACCCATAGCCGGCGGTAGCCGGCATTGGTTTATCGATTACGTAGTGGATCTAGATTACGTATACGTGCTGTTTCAGCAGAGCACAGTAATGTCAGCCGTTCATAAACAGCTAATGGGTCTGCGTGATGATCATTAATCAGAGCACGAATGAAGGTCATGCAGCCCTCGGCTACATTATCCGTTTTGTCTTTCATACAGGAGAGAGCTCTCCTTTGAGTTCAGCCAGTTTTGCTGTGGCTAGGCATTCAACAACAGTCCAAGTAAGCTCACCAGAGACTTGTTCTTTGTCACAGAAGTACTCAATTGTATCTTCAATGACTTCAGTCAGCTCCGTAAGCTGAGGACCAGATATTTCCATTGTGTTTGAGATATAAACTTCAGGCCCATCGCCGGGCACATCAATAATATAGCCGGCGGTAGCCGGCATTGCAAGGGTTATTTGATACTAATTCCGAAGAAATTAGGTCAATCAACGACGCATCCGACGACGCATTCCACGGCGCATGGTGCGTTTCGGGGTACGGCGTGAAGGACGGCTGCCGGGAGCAGACCTTCGTTGAGTGAGTGAACGCTTAGGACGATCAAAAGAAGATTTTTTGGTAGGACGAGATCGTCTGGTCGTTTTGGGTTTCCCTCCAAGGGATTTACGCTTACCGAGGTAGTAATCGTTAGAACGTTTAGAGCCTCCTCTATACATCACACGGTCCTTTGAATCGGATGATGACTTTCGACCACGACGTTTAGATGCTTCAGAGCCACGACGCTCCATCTGTTCAGCACGTTTCGCCATACGCTCAGACCGTGCCTTTTGCTTAGCAGCCTTTGCTTTTAAACGTTCGGCGCGTTCGGCTTTACCTTTAGAAGCAGCGCGTTCAGAACGACGCGTAGAGCGAGCAGACCGTTTAGCCATGCGTTCAGACCGTGCTTGCTTCTGAGCAGCAGTCATACGTACACGGCGACGTCCGCCAGATTTACGTTTAATAGGAGTTGCAGCCATCGTAGGTATAAACTAATCCACTACGATTGTATCAATCAATAAGTATCACAAACTTTCTCTACTGAATAAGCAAGTAAGACAAAGAATGCGATGGCTGTAGGTAAGAAAATGACAGAAGCCATTATCACCAGATGCCGGGGATAATTTGACCTGTCAATGCGTAAGCGCCCAGCGCGGCAATAACACCGAGCATTGCGAAGCGTCCGTTAAGCATTTCGGCTTTTTCGTTGTGAGTCACGGTAATCTCCTGTGCGTACATACGGGGTTCTTTAGCGAAGACGTTTTGACGTCCACGGTCTTCAGTGGTAATTGTCATTGTATCTTTTTGAATATTACTAATTGTAACGATAGATTTATCGATACGTGAGTTTGTCGAGTTTGTTTTCTAAGCGAATAAGATGACCCTCGACCCGGTCAAGCATTCCTTCTAAGTCAGCTTTACTAACATACTGCTCGGCAACACGAAGTTCGACAGCATCTACACGCTTATCGAGTTCATTGATGCGATTGTAAAGTCTGTTAGTCAAAGCAGCAATACCAGTAACGGCCGCCAGACTGATGGGTATGACAGCCTCTAGCATTAGTCATTAGCTTGTTAATCCTTTTGTTATTTTATCAAGGATCGAATTAATGTCAGACCACTGCGGGTTCCTAGCAGACATATGTCTGTTCTGGTAAAACAGGATAATTTTGCGTATGAGCTGATACTCACTGGTTGTTAGTTCCATTAGCAGGGCTCCAATCCTGTCCAAATATTGATATCAGTGTCATCTAAGACACGTATGCCAGACAAGGATGAATAAATTTCCAGACGTACACGTCCAGGTGAGTTCTCAACCTTACCTGCAATGCACTCATAAATCTTACCGCCCAAGCTAATGTCAATACCATCAATTGCTCGGACGGATGGATCAAAAGGGATTACTTCAATCTCCTTAATCTCAGGTGCTTTGATTTCTGGCACATCTAACTCAGGTACCTCAGGCAGCTCCGGAATATCAGGAATTTCCGGAAGCTTAGGCATACATCCTACAAGAGTAGTTAGTGCTAATAGCAATAAAAACTTCTTCATAATATAAACCTATGCGGTTGTATTACTACATATGATGCTATCAAAGTTGAAAGAAGGAACGAAATAATCCAGTAGATAAAGATGCGCTCAGACATAATTTGACAATAAAAAAAGCCCTACATATGTAGAGCTTAGATCCATCCCGAAACTAAAGTTTAACCGATAGACGGTGCAATCAAAGCAACGGGTGTTGTATCTGCAGCGGCAAGATCAAGGGGGAAGTTGTGAGCGTTGCGCTCGTGCATTACCTCTAAACCGAGGTTGGCGCGGTTCAAGACGTCAGCCCAAGTATTGACGACGTGACCTTGGCTTTCAACAATCGATTGATTGAAGTTAAAACCGTTGAGGTTAAAAGCCATAGTAGAAACACCAAGGCTTGTAAACCAGATACCAAGGACCGGCCACGCAGCGAGGAAGAAGTGCAGGCTACGGCTGTTGTTGAAAGAAGCATATTGGAAAATCAGACGACCGAAGTAACCGTGAGCGGCAACAATGTTATAAGTCTCTTCTTCTTGACCGAATTTGTAGCCATAGTTTTGGCTAACTTCTTCAGTTGTTTCACGAATAAGCGAAGAGGTAACGAGGCTGCCGTGCATAGCACTGAACAGCGCACCGCCAAACACTCCAGCAACGCCGAGCATATGGAACGGGTGCATAAGAATGTTGTGCTCTGCTTGGAACACCAACATAAAGTTGAAAGTGCCCGAGATGCCAAGGGGCATACCATCCGAGAAAGATCCCTGCCCAAATGGGTACACCAGGAATACAGCAGAAGCAGCAGCAACAGGTGCTGAGTAAGCGACGAAAATCCATGGCCTCATTCCCAGTCGATAGCTGAGTTCCCACTCCCGACCCATGTAGCAGAAGATGCCAATGAGGAAGTGAAACACGACCAACTGGTAAGGGCCGCCGTTATAAAGCCATTCGTCCAGCGAACCGGCTTCCCACACTGGGTACAGGTGTAACCCAATTGCGTTCGAGCTGGGTACCACGGCTCCAGAGATGATGTTGTTGCCCCACATAAGGGAGCCAGAGACAGGTTCTCGGATGCCATCGATATCTACAGGTGGTGCCGCGACGAACGCGGTGATAAAACAGATAGCTGCAGCAAGCAGCGTCGGGATCATCAGTACGCCGAACCAGCCGACGTACAGACGATTGTTTGTGCTGGTTACCCAGTCACAAAAAACATCCCAGTTGGACTGGGACTTAGTTGAAATAGTGGTTTGCATTTAATTTATGAGTGCGATGTTTGAGTTGTGGACTGTATGTAACTCGGCTAATCGCCTACATAAAGTATTGTAAAGTGTGTAATCGCTAACAAACGTGAGTGTTAATACTCAAATCTCAGCAGCGGGGATCATATTGTCATCCCAATCGAGGAAGACTTCATCTGCTTTGAGCTCTCGTAAAACTTTGCGTGTCTTTCGTTGCGTTGCAAGCTTGTCGAGCCAGCCTTTTGTCTTTTCGTTGCGAATAGTGTGTGACATATGTACTCCTATGTAACTACAGTTAGGAGCAGTTGGCTGCTCCCAACTTGTCTTAACTATATCGTGGAAACATAACTTGTGGAGGCCAATTATTGGAAAGATATGTAACGGATACCTCGGCTACCCCCGGCTCGATAAGTCCAATTGACTTAGCAACACCGTAAGAGACATCAAGCTCACGATTGCCAATGAACGGACCGCGATCGTTAATACGGACGGTGGCACAACCTTTGTAGCAAACACGTAGCTTTGTCCCAAAGGGGAGTGTTTTGTGGGCAGCTGTGTAAGCTTCTTGGTCATACACTTCTCCGTTCGCAGTGAGATTTCCGTGGAAACCAGGTCCGTACCAACTGGTGAGCATAGTGCCAGCAGAGGTGACGGCTGAAGAACCAGCCAAAAGAACGGCGCTAACAGCACCAAATACTTGAGATAACATAATTGGTTATACATAAACAACTTGTGTGCGAATAAAGCACGGGAGACATTCTAAAAGAAAGATGAATGAGACCCGTGCTAATTACACTTAAGCGGCTACTAAATCACGAGCAATAGCAAAAGCTTTCTTGCTGATTTGAGAGCCGGGGCCAAATGTGCCACGAGCAAACTGACGACGAGCTCCAGCAGACGTTTGGTTACGTGTGCTTGTCTCTACCTCTGTAATGGCATTGAAGCCCGTCCAGAGGCTAAATGGAGCATATTCATTACCGAAGCCCATTCGGAAAGCACGTTCGAGTTTTTCGCGTTTGCGGAAGGTCTTGCCTTCCTCAACGTTGTAAACCTCGTCAACGAACTCATTGAAACTAGAGACAGTCATATGAGTACGGCTGAACTCCCGCATCAGGTCGCACTCAGTGACGAAGTCCTGACGAGCTACGTCAATGCTGCTGATAAGAGCGTCAAAGTTGCCGTTGGCTCCGTTTTTGTGTGTAATAGTGGAATGAGAACCATTATCACGGAGTGCGGCAGTCAGTGTGTTTTGACAGACGACGCGAATGTTCGTGAACTTGGCACCGCAGCCAGTCTTACCGTCGTGTCCGAGGTACCCAACCAGACGACGCTTCACTGTATCGCCAGGGACGATGTCCGTCTCCGCACCACGGAGTGTGGCGGTAAAGCAGACTTTGGCCCCGTCTGCAAGTACGACGACGCTGTCCATGTCCGCCTCTTCGCGGATGAACTCTGCCATCCGAAGGAGCGAATCGTTCTGGACGATTTCGTATTGCTTACTGACGACACCAAGCAGTTGTTCTGTGTCAGTTCGGATAACTCCGAAAGCACCTGAGGGCTTTGTACCCTGCTCTTTAAAAGCAAAGGTTCCATCATTCTGCTCTTCGGCAGTGAAGGTGTTGTAGAAAAGCTCTCGCTTCTCGACAGTAAAGAGTGCGTCTGCTGTTTCAAACGCTTCTCGCGCTGGGAGTGTTCCGTCAGTGACGACACCCATTCCGTGCCAAGCACGTTCTCCGTTGCCGAGCCAGCCAGATGTGAAATTTGCAGGCATTTTGAAGCCATATATTGAA